>ERZ838577.12-NODE-12-length-252025-cov-6.971421_pt1 | contig 252025 bp, 209 predicted proteins | sample MGYA00519682_ERZ838577 | MGnify/ENA primary metagenome ERZ838577 (study PRJEB31850, sample SAMEA3708838) | human gut metagenome | biome: human gut; feature: human-associated habitat; material: faeces | place: China | collected 2014 ... | reverse complement strand
CCCGACCAGCTGATTACAAATCAGCTGCTCTGGCCAACTGAGCTACATCGGCAGTTTGTCACATTTTAGGGTTGGCAAAAGTACGAATAATTTCTTAATGCACAAATATTACGCACCAAAAAATTAATCCGCCCCGGCAAATCGACGGTCAACTCAAGGCCTGCGTCAAATCCCAAAAACGCAAAATCGGTGTCAAAGGTACAACGGATTTTTGGAATAACGAAATTTTTCATACCAAATACGCTATTTTTAAGCTCAAAATCGTGTCGGTTCCGAATCCCGCCGCGACGGCGCCGGCCGCGAATTTTCATTTCGGTGTCCGCCCGGCCGCAAAACGGCAGTCGGTCGGCAGATCCGTTCCGGATCGGTAAACACGGACGGATAATAAATACCGGTATATTTTTTATCTTTGCTATGTTCACAATCCCATTTCCACCGTTCTAACCCGCCCGACATGAAAAAAACTTTCCTGCTTTTCACCGCATCGCTTTCCTGCAGCTTACCTATTTTCTCCGCCCGTGCGCAGGTCGCCGACTTGCGGGGAGGCCCGCTGGGAGTCGAACGGGTCGCAGCGAAAGCCAATTACGCGATTTACGAATCCGCACGCAAATCCTCCGCCGACGAAAGTTGCTGGATACGGATCGACCTGGGACGGCCGTATCGGATCGATTCGGTCAAACTGTACCCCGTCGTATTCGACAGTTGGGACTACTATGCGCGCCCGGGATTTCCGGTACGATTCCGGATCGAAACGTCCGGCTCCGACGACGGCTCCGACAAGCCCGTAACGATCGCCGACCACACCGGCAGCGACTACGAAGCCGCCGCAGTCGACCAGATCGACGTCTTCCGCCCGGCGCACCCCGTTTCCGGCCGGTACGTCGAGCTGAGAGTCACCCGGCTACCCGAACGCGACAACGGATACTATTTCGAACTCTGGAGAATGGAGGTATGGTCGGGCGGCGTCAACGTTTCGGAAAATCGGCTGCTCACCGACTCCGACCGGGGGTTTCTGGGCAAGCACCCCCTACTGAGACCGCAGCGCCCGATGGGAGAAATCGCCGTACTGGACTGTCCCGAAAACGTCACTCCGGCGGCAAGCTGGCGGCCGGTCGAACCGACGGCGCGGGTTCCGCGCAGCGGCGTCACCGTAAACGACGGACTATTCAGCCGGACACTCGATGCCAACGCTCATTACCTACTTCGGTCGTTTTCCGTAGACGATATGCTGAAAGAGTTCCGCGAGCGGGCCGGAATGCCGGCGGACGGGGCATTGCGCGACCTGCATACCGAATGGGTCGACATTCTGCCCGGTTCGAAAGCGGGTCGCTTTCTGATGGGTGCGGGCAACCAACTGCGCTGGGTCGAAAACCGCGAACTGCGCGACCGGATGAACCGGATCGTCGACGGCATCGAAGCCTGCAAACAGCCGAACGGATACCTCATGGCTTATCCCGAACGCGATATCCTGCATTTCGAGAACGGAGCTTACTGCCGTTCGTGGGTGACTCAGGGACTGATCGAAGCGGGAATCGCAGGAAACCCGAAAGCCTATCCGTTGCTGCGCGGTTTTTACGACTGGTTCAACGCCTGCCCCTACCTGCCGGAAATGGTCGGACAAGGACAAGATACAATTTTCGTTACCGATGGCTTTCCGCCTCACCCTGTACAAAGGAAGCGAACCCGATTTCAAAGGCAAAAATGCTTACGCTATCGAATACGGCCCGCTGCTGATGGCCGTTGTCGGAGATTCGGTGCAAAACGGGCGTGTTACGCTACCATTCCCGCCTGAAAAACTATTTGAAAAATTCAAACCGTCGCAAGACGCTCCGCTTCATTTTACCATCGAAGACAGCGGCTTGCGGCTGATTCCCTATTTTGAAATTTCGGACGAATCGTTCTCCTGTTATCCTTTTTTGGAAGATTGCCAGATAGAAGGACGGGGCCCGAGAATCGAATCTATCGGACAAATCCTGCCGAGACTGCTCAAAGATTGAGCAACAACAAAACGGCGGCCGGATCTCCGGCCGCCGTTTTAGAATCTATTATATCTTATCATTTCGCAGGAGGAACCAGCGGCAGCGCGAGCCAGGCCAGGTTGATGCCGCGGCCCATGTGTCCGTAATTTTCTCCGGTCGCGCCGTCGTAGAGCATCGCCAGCCGGTCGCCCACCCGGATCACCGACGGCATCCCGATAGCGCCTTTCACCTCTTTGGAATTCTGGCAGTCGATCACGATCGCCTTGTCCTGCGGATCCCACCGATTCAGGTCTTTGGTCCAATACACCCAAACGGCGTCCGTATATTCGCCCCGGTCGGGATGTATCCCGATGTGGTTCGTAAACAGGAACCAGGTACCGTTATCGGGTTCGTAATAGAGCGAGGTGTTCTCGCACTGCTCGGCGGGCGGGAAAATCGGCTGCGGATCGACCGTCCACGCGCTCCCCAGGTCGCGGGTACGGGCGATGCCGACCGTACGGCCCAGTTTACCTTCCTTGTCAAAAGCCGCGGCTCCGAAAAACATCTTGTACTCGCCGTCCTGCTCCACCACATCGCCCGGACTGGCCGTATCGCTGTAATAAGTGCCGGCCTCGTTGGTGAAAGGAATGATGTCGTAACGTTTGCGCCAAGGGCCGGCCGGATGATCGGCCTCGGCCGTCAGGGTCACATAAGGAGTGGCCGGGATGCAGTCGGGAGCGGGGGTACAAAATTGGGTGCCCACGTAGAACATATGCCATTTCGCGCCGTCGTTCACCAACCAGGGCGACGAAGCCGATTTAGAATCGGGGCGTCCCGCTTCGCCGAGGGTCAATTGCAATCCGTGCTTCTTCCAATGGCGCAGGTCGCGGCTGGTAGCCAAGCACGACAGCCACCCGTCTTTGCCGGCGCCGTCGTAATGAAGGTAGTAGACTCCCTCGTGCTCGACCACTACGGCTTCGCGTGCGCCGTAAGTATCGCAACTGTCGGGCCCCGTCCCGCAAGGCATCACCATCCCTTCGTCATCGATCGTCATCCGCAGAACGGCCTGCGAACGCCCGTCCACGTAGCTCTCGGGCGCCCGATATTCCTTCTGGGCGGAAACGCCCACAACCCAGACCAACATACAGCCTGTCAAAAATCTTTTCATTTTCCGAATTTTAAAAAGCGGGCCGTACGCCCTTCATTGGGAATACGACCCGCACATTCCTAAAATTATTCCGAGCGATCGCTATTCGATCTCGACCAGTTGGCTGTCGACGGCGACGGTATCGCCTTCGGCCACGAGCACCTGCTTCACGGTTCCGGCGTAATCCGACGTGATGCTGTTCTCCATCTTCATCGCTTCGAGGATCACCACATCCTGCCCTTTTGTCACTTTATCGCCCGGTTTCACCAGCACGCTGAGGATACGTCCCGGCATCGGCGACGTAACCACGTTTCCGGTAATCGCAACAGCCGGCTTGGCTTCGGCCTTCGCTTCCGGAGCCGGCGCGGCGGCGGGCGCAGCAGCGGCCGTCTGGGCGGCTTTCGCGGCTTCGGCGGCGTGAGCGGCGGCATAACGCGCTTTCTTCACGCCCGTCAGGTAATTCTTGGCGACCAGCGGGAAGAGCTCAAGCAACAGCACCTCTTTTTCATTCTCGGCCAACTTGACTCCGCCGGCGTCTTCGAGCACCGGATTCGGTTGCATCTGATATTTCGACGTATCGTACGGGGTTTCCTCGCGCACCCCGGCGATCTTCAGGCGGAATTCGGGATCGACCGGAACCGGCGTTTCGCCGTACTCGCCCTTGACCAGGTTCACGAACTGGTTCGACACGTTCGAATACATCGGCTTACCATTTTTAACGTCCAGCGCGCAATTGACGGCCTGGGCGCCCACGATCTGGCTGGTCGGCGTCACCAATGGCGGCAGACCGGCGTCCAGACGCACGCGCGGGATCAACTGCATCGCGCTCTCGAGGATCGATTCGGACTTGAGCTGCTTGAGCTGGGCCACCATGTTCGTATACATACCGCCCGGAATCTCGGCCTTCTGCACCAGTTCGTTCGGTTTCGGGAAGTTGAAATACTTTTCGATCGCATGACAGGCGTCGAGCAGTTCGGCCTCATTTCCGTTTTTAGCTGCGGCAATCGCCCGGTCGAACTCCTTGTCGATGTTCTCAGGCAGCTTGTCGGTCAGCGGGTTGAACGCATTCGGGAAAATCTTCACCGCATCCACCGCATCGAGTTCCTTGCGGATCGTATAGAGTTCCTTGTTGATCTTGGCGACGGCCTCCATGTTGATATCGAGCTCCACGCCCATTTTCTTGCAGAAGATGTAGATCAGTTCGATCGCCGGAGCCGCCGGTCCGCCGGCGAAGTTCCAGATATTCGTATCGACGACGTCGACGCCGGCCTCGATCGCAGCCACGACGGAAGCCAGCCCGTAACCGGGCGTACAGTGCGTATGGAAGTCGATCGGAATCGACAGGTTTTTCTTGAACAGCTTGATCAGATCCGAAACGCGTTTGGGCGGGATCAGTCCGCTCATGTCCTTGATCGTGATCATATCGGCGCCCAGAGCGGCCATCTGCTGCGCCTTGTTCAAGAAATACTCGTCGGTGAAAACCGCTTTCGGAAGTTTCTTCCCTTTCAACGCGGCCTTGATGCGTTCCATCGTCGAGAAATGCGGGTCGATCGTGTAGCACACGGCGCAGTCGGCGATACCGCCGTATTTCTTGATATACTTGATCGTAGACTTCACGTTGTTCACGTCGTTCAACGCGTCGAAAATACGCATGATGCCCAGTCCCGACTCGATCGCGTTGCGGCTGAATCCCTCGATGATCTCATCGGTATACGGAGCGTATCCGAACAAGTTGCGTCCGCGGGACAGCGCGGTCAGTTTCGAAACGTCGCCCACGACGGCCTTGATCTTTTCGAGGCGGTCCCACGGGTTTTCGTTCAGGTAGCGCATTACGGAGTCGGGCACGGCGCCGCCCCACACCTCCATGGCGTAAAAATTAGCGTCTTTATAGAAAGGCAGGACGCGGTCGATCTGCTCCTGCTTCATCCGGGTGGCAAAAGCGGATTGCTGTCCGTCCCGGAGGGTCAAATCCCTTATCAAAAGTTTTTGAGCCATAGTTGTTTTGATTAGTGCGATGATTTATAAAGTTAGTTTCCCACTGAGCTGGACGGCAATCGTTTACCGCCCCTCTGTTATAATATTAACAAAGATACGAAGTTTTTGCGATAAAACATAAAAAAATCGTTTTTTTATCTTACCCGGAGATTAATTTGGCAAATCCCCGGTTAATGATTACTTTTAGCGGTCAATTACGCGCTGACAAAATACGTTCAGAATCATAAAATCAGGAGGCTATGGAAAGAAATTACAAATTGCCGAAAGAGGGAGGGCTGGAGCCGGGGGCAGATCCTGCCGACATCATCCGAAAATTTGAAAAAATCTACACGAACATTTACGAGAACGAAGCGAGCGGAGCCATGTACGTGGCTCGGGAGATCGCCGGTTGCATCCGCGAGAAACAGTCGGCCGGAGAGATGTGCGTACTGGGCATGACGACCGGGAAATCGCCGGTGGGCCTGTTCCGCGCGCTGGTCGAACTGCATAAAAAAGAGGGGCTCAGTTTTCACAACGTAGTCATATTCAGCCTCGACGAATTCTTCCCGATCTCGCCGAAGGAGTTGCAGAGCCGCAATTACTCGATGCACGAGAGTCTGCTTGATCACATCGACATCAAACCCGAGAACATCCATATCCCGGACGGGACGCTGCCACAGGACAAAGTCGAAACGTTCTGCCGCGACTACGAAGCGCTGATCGAGCAATACGACGGCATCGACCTGATGGTGCTCGGGACCGGCGTACAGGGGCAGATCGGGTTCAACGAACCGGGCACCTACACCAATACGCGGACGCGGCTGGTCGCCCTCGGCAACGAAAGCCGCAAGGCCGCCGCATCGATCTTCTACGGCATCAACTACGTGCCGCACAAGGCGATCACGATGGGACTGCGAACGATCCTCGACGCCAAACGCATCATCCTGATCGCGTGGGGCGAAGAAAAAGCGTACGTCGTCAAGGAGCTGGTCGAAGGCGAACGCCAACTGTTGGTTCCGGCCACCTGCCTGCAGGAGCACCAGAACATGGAAGTCGTGGTCGACGAAGGCGCCGCCTCGCAACTGACCCGTATCCGCACGCCGTGGCTGGTCGGACGCTGCCTGTGGCCGAAACGTTTTATCCGCACGGCCGTGCTGTGGCTGTGCGAGCAGGTCGACAAACCGATCCTGAAACTGACCTATCAGGACTATGTGGATAACCGTCTCGGCCAGTTGCTCGAAATCTCCGGCATGGCCTACGACGAGATCAATATCCAGGTATTCAACGACCTGCAACACACGATCACCGGATGGCCTGGCGGCAAGCCGAACGCCGACGATTCGACGCGTCCCGAACGCGCGCAGCCGTTCCCCAAACGCGTGCTGATCTTCAGCCCGCATCCGGACGACGACGTGATCTCGATGGGCGGCACGTTCCGCCGGCTGATCACCCAGGGACACGACGTCCACGTAGCTTACGAAACGTCCGGCAACATCGCTGTGCACGACGACGTGGTGCTGCAAACGATCGACACCGCCCGCGAATGCGGTTTCGAAGACAAATACGACGAAGTGAAAGCGATCATCGCCGGTAAGCGCAAAGGCGAACCCGAACCGTTGGAACTCCGCAAGCTGAAAGGCTCGATCCGCCGCGCCGAAGCGAAGGCGGCCTGCCGGCACATGGGGCTGAACGACCGGACAAATGTCCACTTCCTGAACCTGCCGTTCTACGAAACGGGAGGCGTCAAAAAGGGACTGCTGACCGAGAACGACATTTCGCGCGTCGTAAAATTATTGCAGGAACTCAAGCCCGACCAAATCTATGCCGCCGGCGACCTGTCCGACCCGCACGGAACGCACCGCACCTGCATCGAAGCGGTCATCGAGGCGATGTACCAGATACAGAACGAACCCTGGGTGAAAGATTGCCGGTTCTGGCTCTACCGGGGCGCATGGCAGGAGTGGGATCTGGACATGGTCGACATGGCCGTGCCGCTCAGCCCGGACGAGGTGGTGCAGAAACGCCACGCCATCTACCGCCACCTGTCGCAGAAGGACGTGATGCCGTTCCCCGGCGAAGACAAGCGCGAATTTTGGCAGCGCGCCGAAGAACGTACGCAGAATACCGCCCGGATGTACGACAAGCTGGGAATGGCCGAATATCAAGCGATCGAAGTATTTGTCAGACTGGACCTTTTCAAACTATAAAAAACACAAATCCTTTAATTTATTGAAACCATGAAAAAAATCCTAATCCTGATGAGTTGCGCGGCCCTGCTGTTCTGCGGTTGCAAAGACGACGAAGACAACCAGGCTAAAGTAAGCCGCGAATACCAGACCCGTATCGGTCTCGGACAGGATGGTTATCTCGGAAGTGAAACGAACAATCTGAATCAGCTAAATACGCTGCTCGAAGAAGGTATCGCAAATATCAATAAACAATTCGGAGCCAAATTCACGATCAACGCAACGGGCGACACCGAGGAAGAAGCTTACGCACAGTGCGATGCACAGGCCAAGCAGAAATACGAGAAGCAAAGCGCGTCGATTAAGGCCGCTCTGGTCGCTCTACAAACTTCATTCAACACGAAAAAAGCAGAATTATTGCCTTCGTTTACCGAAGACGAGAAAAATAAGTATTACATCAACGACGTCGCGTACGGGATGGTGTCTTATCAAAAAAGCATCGCGATCGCTCCCGGATACGAAGACATCTACATCGTGGAAGACACTGCCAACCAAGTGACTTTCAAGGCGGGAAAGGGCGACGTCCAATAACGTTATTTACAGAATGTCCGGGTTGAGACCCCGTTTATGGCCGGTTACGGCTGCCCATAGTGGTCCAGAACGTTCACAACCGAGAACAAATAAAATATTTTTAATTATGAGAGTCATCATCGAACCCAACGGCGAACAGGTATCGGCCTGGGGAGCCGCCTACATTGCCAAACGCATCAACGAACACAACAAAAAGGAGAAACGGCCTTTCGTACTGGGTCTTCCGACGGGTTCCACCCCGTTGGGCACCTATAAAAAGTTGATCGAATACTGCAAAGCGGGCAAAGTTTCGTTCGCCAACGTCGTAACGTTCAACATGGACGAGTACGTAGGCATTCCGAAAGACCATCCGGAAAGCTACCATTCGTTCATGTGGAACAACTTTTTCAGCCACATCGACATCAAACCCGAAAACGTCAACATCCTGAACGGCAATGCGCCCGACCTATGCAAGGAGTGCGCCGACTACGAAGCCCGTATCCGGGCCGCAGGCGGCATCGATTTGTTCATGGGCGGCATCGGCCCCGACGGACACCTCGCGTTCAACGAACCTTTTTCGTCGCTGAACTCGCGGACGCGCGTCAAATCGCTGACCAAGGATACGATCATCGCGAACTCGCGCTTTTTCGGCGGCGACGTCAACCTGGTTCCCAAAACGGCGTTGACCGTGGGCGTGGGCACCGTGATGGACGCCCGCGAGGTGATGATCCTGACGATGGGACACAACAAAGCGCGCGCGCTGGCCGCCGGCATCGAAGGCGGTTACAGCCACCAGTGGACGATCAGCGCGTTGCAAGTACATCCCAAAGGAATCATCGTCTGCGACGAGGACGCAACCGACGAACTGAAAGTAGGCACCTACAAATACTTCAAGGACATCGAGTCGGCGAACCTCGATCCGGAAAAACTGTTCAAATAGGTTCCCGTTTTTTACGACATATCTCGGAAAAGCCCTCGGAAACGGGGGCTTTTTTATTATATTTGCGCAAATTAACCGCACTAACACACAGACATGGCAGACGAAAAAATCATATTCTCGATGGTCGGAGTCAGCAAGACTTTCACGAACCAGAAAAAAGTGCTGAACGGCATCTACCTGTCGTTTTTCTACGGGGCTAAAATCGGAATCATCGGGCTGAACGGCTCCGGGAAATCGACGCTGATGAAGATCATCGCCGGGCTGGACAAGAATTTCCAGGGCGAAGTGGTCTTCTCTCCGGGCTACACGGTCGGCTACCTCGAACAGGAACCGCAGTTGGACGATACGAAAACCGTCCGCGAAGTGGTCGAGGAAGGGTGCGCCGACGTGGTCGCGCTGCTGAAAGAGTACGAAGAGGTCAATGCGAAGTTCATGGAGCCGATGGACGACGACCAGATGGCGAAGCTGATCGAACGGCAGGGCGAGCTGACCGAACTGATCGACCACAAGAACGGCTGGGAACTGGACGCCACGCTCGAACGCGCGATGGACGCGTTGCGGTGTCCGGACGCCGACCAATCCGTCAAACACCTGTCGGGCGGCGAACGCCGCCGCGTAGCGCTGTGCCGGCTGCTGTTGCAGCAACCGGACGTACTGCTGCTCGACGAGCCGACGAACCACCTCGACGCCGAGAGCATCGACTGGCTCGAACAGCACCTGCAACAGTACAAGGGAACGGTCATCGCCGTTACGCACGACCGCTATTTCCTCGACAACGTGGCTGGCTGGATCCTCGAACTCGACCGCGGCGAAGGCATTCCCTGGAAAGGCAATTACAGCAGTTGGCTCGAACAGAAATCGAACCGTCTCGCGCAGGAAGAGAAGCAGGAGAGCAAACGGCGCAAAACGCTGGAGCGCGAGCTGGAATGGGTTCGCATGGCCCCGTCCGCCCGCCACGCGAAGAGCAAAGCCCGTCTGTCGGCCTACGACAAGATGCTGAACGAAGATACGAAACAAAAGGAGGAAAAACTCGAAATCTACATCCCGAACGGCCCGCGCCTCGGCGATGTGGTGATCGAGGCGCAGGACGTGTCGATGGGCTACGGCGACCGGCTGCAGTACGAACACCTGAGCTTCTCGTTGCCGCCCGCCGGAATCGTCGGCGTGATCGGCCCGAACGGGGTCGGCAAGACCACGCTGTTCCGGCTGATTATGGGGATCGAAAAGCCGCTGCACGGCTCGTTCCGCGTCGGCGAGACGGTCAAGCTGGCCTACGTCGATCAGCAACACGCGTCGATCGACCCGGAAAAGACGGTTTACCAGGTCATCTCGCAGGACAGCGAGCTGATCCAGCTCGGCGGCCGCAGCGTCAACGCCCGGGCCTACGTGTCGCGCTTCAACTTCAGCGGCGCCGACCAGGAGAAAAAATGCGGCGTGCTGTCGGGCGGCGAACGCAACCGGCTGCATCTGGCCCTCGCGCTGAAGGAGGAAGGCAACGTGCTGCTGCTCGACGAGCCGACCAACGACATCGACGTCAACACGCTGCGCGCCCTCGAAGAAGGGTTGAATAACTTTGCAGGATGCGCCGTAGTGATCTCGCACGACCGCTGGTTCCTCGACCGCATCGCCACGCACATCCTCGCGTTCGAAGGCGACTCGCAGGTCGTGTTTTTCGAAGGCGGTTACAGCGAATACGAAGAGAACAAGCGCAAACGCCTCGGCGACGACACCCCGCACCGGGTGAAATACCGCAAACTGGTCGCCGACTAAACACCGACAGCGTATGAAAACCTCACTCGGACACCTGCCGCAGCGCAAAGCGGAGGAACTCGAAATCCTCACAAAGTACATCCGCAGGGCCGTACCGGCCCAAATGGTTATCTTGTTCGGCAGCTATGCGCGCGGCAACTGGGTCGAACTCGACGAACGGTTCGACTACGGGGTTCATACGACTTTCCAAAGCGACTACGATATCCTGGTGCTGGTCGAGCACGGAGTGGAACCTTACGGGGCCGCACGGAAGTTGGATCGTGTAGAAGATGTTTTCGCAAGAAACACCCGTTCGGATACCCCAGTCAGTTTTATACTGGAACATATCCAAACTTTTAATAAATACCTCGCAGAAGGTCGGTATTTCTGGACGGACATCGCCGAAGAGGGGATCATGCTGTACGACAACGGGAAGTTTACGCTCGATACGCCGTGCGAACTGAATGCACAGGAGTTTAAAGGACAGGTACAGGAATATTTTGAGGAATGGAACGGTCGCGGAGAAACATTCTATAAATACGCTGCCCTAGCGCACTCCAACAAAGATCATAAATTTTCCATTTTCAATTTCCATCAAGCATGTGAATCTTTCCTCCACACGATCAGACTGATCCACACCCTTAAAAAACCGAGGATACACGACCTCGAAAAACTGGTAAAATCCTGTAAAGTGCATACGCCGGAAATCCTTGCATTTTTTCCGACCGACACAGAAGAGAGCAAACGCTTGTTCAAAATATTGAACGACGCCTATATCGCCGCACGCTACGATCCGAAATACACGATCGCCCCGGCGGACATCGACCGCATCCGGCCGCACGTCGAACTGCTGCGCCAGATCACCCGCAACGCTTACGATAAAAAGATCGCCGAACTGGACGCTTTGATCGACAGTTCGCCAACGAAATAAAATTTTAGAAAACACACCGTCATGGCACAAAAACCATCCATTCCGAAGGGCACACGCGATTTCGGCCCGGACGAGATGATTAAACGCACCTACATTTTCGACACGATAAAAAGCGTCTTCCGCACCTACGGATTCCTGCCGCTCGAAACGCCGGCGATGGAAAACCTCTCGACGCTGCTCGGAAAATACGGCGACGAGGGCGACAAGCTGCTCTTTAAAATCCTGAATTCGGGGGACTTCCTGAGCGGAGTCGCGCCCGAAACGTTGCAGGACGCCGACGCCAACCGCAACGCGCTGTCGGTGAAAATGTGCGAAAAAGGATTGCGTTACGACCTCACCGTACCGTTCGCCCGCTACGTCGTACAACACCAGAACGAAATCTCGTTCCCGTTCCGGCGCTACCAGATCCAGCCGGTATGGCGCGCCGACCGGCCGCAGAAGGGACGCTACCGCGAGTTTTTCCAGTGCGACGTCGATATCATCGGCAGCCGCAGCCTGCTCAACGAAGTCGAGCTGATCGAAATCGTGGCGGCCGTGTTCAAAAAACTCGGCATCCGGATCGCGCTGAAGATGAACAACCGCAAGATCCTGTACGGCATCGCCGAGACCATCGGTCATGCCGACAAGATGACCGACATCACCGTGGCGATCGACAAACTCGAAAAGATAGGAATCGAAGCGGTCAACGAAGAGCTGCTTTCGAAAGGTATCTCCGAGCAGGCCGTGGCCGCGCTGCAACCGATCCTGTCGCTCAACGGTACGAACCGCGAGAAGCTGCGACAGTTGCGCGCGGTGATCGGCGGCAGCGAAACAGGAATCGCCGGCATCGACGAGATGGAAACGATCTTCGGATACGTCGAAGCGCTTGGCACGGAATTGGATATCGAACTGGATTTGTCGCTGGCGCGCGGGCTGAACTACTACACCGGCGCGATCTTCGAAGTAAAGGCGAAGGATTTCGCGATCGGCAGTATCTGCGGCGGCGGACGCTACGACGACCTGACCGGAATTTTCGGTATGCCGGGCATGTCGGGAGTAGGCATCTCGTTCGGAGCCGACCGGATCTACGACGTGATGTGCGGACTCTGTCTCTACCCCGAAGAAGCGGGCGTCACCACGCGGGTTTTGTTTCTGAATTTCGGGGAAGCCGAACAACCGGCCGCCTTGCGCGCGATGAAACAACTGCGGGCCGCAGGCATCCCGTGCGAAATGTACCCCGACGCCACGAAGATGAAAAAGCAGATGGAATACGCCAACCGGCGCGCGATCCCGCTGGTGGTGATCATCGGCAGCGACGAACTGGCCGCCGGAAACGCCACCGTCAAAAACATGGCGACCGGCGAACAGCAGGCCGTTCCGCTGGCGGAACTGGCCGCGCGCCTGCAATAATGCGCCGGCGAGGCGCGTTATCACAAGGACATTAAAGATACTGCAATGATAAGAATGAAAATCCATATCCTGCTAGCGACGCTGCTGTTCGCGGCGCCGGCGCTTGTTTCTGCACAGAACGACGCGAAAGACGATCCGGCCGGCAACCTGCAGAAATTCCAGCAGTTCTACCGTTACCTGAACGGCGCCTACGTCGATACGGTACACAACAATGCGCTGGTCGAAAGCGCGATCCGCGAAGTGCTGCTGCAACTCGACCCGCATTCGACTTACGTATCTCCCGAGGAGATGGTCGAAGTCAAGGAGAGCTTCGACGGCAGTTTCAGCGGCATCGGCATCGAATTCAACGTACTGCGCGATACGATCATCGTGGTCAACGTCATTTCGGGCGGTCCCGCCGAACAGGTGGGCCTGCTCCCCAACGACCGGATCGTCGCGGTGGACGGCAAAAGCTCGGTCGGCGTCAAACAGATCGACGTGCCGAAACTGCTGCGCGGGCCGAAAGGCAGCCGGGTAGAGACGCGGATCGTCCGCCACGGCGGCGGCGAACCGCTCGACTTCACGATCGTGCGCGACAACATTCCGATCAATACGGTGGACGCCGCCTACAAGGTCGATCCGAAGACCGGTTACATTCGGATCAACCGTTTCGCGAACAATACTTACAAGGAGTTCACGGACGCCGTGCAGAAACTGGGGCCGATGGACGCCCTGATCCTCGACCTGCGCAGCAACGGCGGCGGGCTGATGGGCGGAGCCGTACAACTGAGCAACTTTTTCCTACCCGAAGGTTCGGTGATCGTATCGACCGAAGGGATGCGCGTGCCGCCCGACCGAATCGTCGCGAAAGAAGACGGCCCGTTCACGAAAGGGAAGGTGATCGTGCTGGTCAACGAGACTTCGGCTTCGGCCAGCGAGATCGTATCCGGAGCGATTCAGGACTGGGACCGCGGCCTGCTGATCGGCCGGCGCACGTTCGGCAAGGGACTCGTCCAACGGCAGTTCCCGTTACAGGACGGCTCGGCGGTGCGGCTGACCGTAGCGCGCTACCACACGCCGACCGGACGCATGATCCAGCGCCCGTATGAAAACGGCAATTTGGACGCCTATTATGAAGATTTCAACAAACGGTTCGAACCGGGAGCTTCCGATTCGGTCGGCGGCGACACCACGCAGCGGTTCAAAACCCTGCATAGCGGCCGCACCGTCTACGGCGGCGGCGGAATCACGCCCGACATCGTCGTACCGCTCGATACGTCGGACTATACGAAATACTGGGGCAGCCTGGTGCGTCAGGGCGTCATCAACGAATTCGTCATCGAATACCTGGACGAGAACCGTCCGGCGCTGTCGTCGCGTTACGCGGCTCCCGAAAAGTTCGTCAGCGACTTCACCGTCTCCGACGACGTGCTCGACGCCCTGACGGCCAAGGCCACGAAAAAGGGGATCGCCTTCGACGCCGCAGAGTTCGAACGTTCGAAAAAAGCGCTGAAAACCCAACTGAAAGCGTTGATCACGCAAAAAATGTGGGGAGTCAACGAATACTACCTCGTCGTCAACGGCGAGGACGACCCGGTCTTCGCCAAAGCGCTCGAAGTGCTGCGCGACTGGGAGCGTTACGGTTCCGGCATCGCCTACTGATCCGACACGAAACGATCCATCCGCTCCGCCGGCCGCAAATCGGTTTTTGCAGCCGGCGGAGCCGTATACGCTTATTTTGCCCCGAATATTTGCTTATATCTCTTTTTCTTTTTAATTTTAACAACCTATAACTGCTAACAAAAACGAAAGGCATGAATCATTTTGACTACAAAAAGGAAAGCGAAAGCGACGGAGCGGAAGAGATCTACTCAAAAATAGTCAGGGCCGGACGGCGCACCTATTTCTTCGACGTGAAGGCGACGCGGAACGACGATTATTACGTGACAGTCACCGAAAGCCGGAAAAAAACCGAAAAGGACGGAAAATTCTCGTTCGAAAAACACAAGATCCACCTTTACAAGGAGGACTTCTGCAAATTCGCGGAAGGACTCGACGAAGTGGTCGGGTACATCCGGGAGCACAAGCCGGAGTGTTTCAATCCGGACGGCTCGGCGATCAGCAGCATCCCCGCGTCGCTGGACGACGAATTCGACAAACTGTAACGCACGACAACGAAAACAAAGGCGTCCGAAAAAGATCCGGACGCTTTTTTTCATTCCGTATGAGAAAAAACGTATTGTTGGGCTTCAGCGGCGGCATCGACAGCACGGCGGCGGCGCGGTATCTCGCCGAACAGGGCCATGCCGTCACGCTGCTTACGCTGGATACCGTCGGGGAAGAGGGTCTCGAAACGCGCATCCGGCAGGCGGCCGGACGGCTGAACCTTCCGTTCCGGATCGAAAATGTCCGCGAAGTTTTCCGCGAAGAGATCGTCCGCTATTTTACCGGCAGCTACCTGCGCGGCGAAACGCCCGCGCCCTGCACTCGCTGCAATCCCCGGGTCAAATGGAAAACGCTGTACGACATCGCCCGGCGCGAACATTACGACCATATCGCCACCGGACACTACTTCCGTGTTCGCTGCGAAAACGGAAAATACTTCGTGCGTACGGCCGCCGACCCGGCCAAAGATCAGTCCTATTACCTGTGGGGCTTGTCGCAGGAATACCTGCGGATAGCCCTGACGCCGATGGGCGAACAAATCAAAAAAGCGGTGACCGTATCGCTCCCGTCCGCCCTCCGGTCGCGGGAGAGCATGGGCGTCTGTTTCCTGCAAGGACTCTCCTACTCCGAGTTCCTGAAAACGCAGGTTCCCGGAATCGTTCCCGGCGAAATCGTCGATGCACGGGGAAAGACGATCGGACGCCACGACGGCTGCGCGTTCTACACGATCGGACAAAAACGCGGACTGCGCACCGACTCCGGCGAACCGGTCGTCGTCACCGGGATCGACGCCGCGCGGAACCGGGTGACCGCAGGATGCGACGCCGACCTTTTTTACCGCCGGTTGACCGTCCGGGAGTTCTGCGCCGCCGATCCGCAGCGGCTGACCGACTCGCAAACCGTACGGGTCAAAATACGGGGCGTGGGCCGCAACCCGGAGGGTTACGCGCGCGTCCGAATCGACGGACAGTCGTTGCGCGTCGAACTCCGCGAACCGGCCTGGGCCCCGGCCAAGGGACAGCCCGTCGTTTTCTACGACGGCGACCTGGTCGTCGGAGGAGGCATCCTCGCCGACTGCCGGCGGTAAAACGCTCCGTAAAAGCGTAAACCCGATCGTTCCGGTCACTTTTTACGCGCTGCGAAGCCCCGGTCTGAAAAATTTTTGGTAAACTTGTACCGTTAAACCCGCACCGCGCGCGGTGCGCCACGTTCACGGCATGAATATTCTGAAAAAAACCTACAACTGGGTGCTCGGCTGGGCCGACAGCCGCTGGGGAGCGGCCGCACTGTTCGTCCTCGCATTCGCCGAATCCAGCTTTTTTCCGATTCCTCCCGACGTCCTGCTGATCGCCCTGGGACTCGGATGCGCCGCCAAAGCGTTTCGCTATGCGCTGATCTGCACAATCGGTTCGGTACTCGGCGCCATGGCCGGATACGCCATCGGACACTACCTGTGGCAGACCCCGGGCGGGGAATTCACCGCCATCGCCGATTTCTTTTTCCGGATCATTCCCGGATTCACCCATACGGAATACGACAAAATCTGCGCGATGTACAACCAGTACAACTTCTGGGTCGTATTCACCGCCGGATTCTCGCCGATCCCCTACAAACTGATCACGATCACCGCCGGAGTGTTCAAGATCGACTTTCCGGTCTTCCTCGTCGCATCGGTCGTCAGCCGGGGCCTGCGTTTTTTCTTAATTAGCTGGTTGATATGGAAATACGGGGAGCCGATCAAACGTTTTATCGACAAATATTTCAACTGGCTGGCGCTGGTATTCACCGTTCTGCTGATCGGCGGATTCTTCGCCATCAAACACGCTTTCTGACATGAAACTGTACGGACTGATCGGGTATCCGCTCGGACACTCGTTTTCACAACGCTATTTTACCGATAAATTCGCCGCCGCAGGAATCGCCGACTGCGCCTACCGGAATTTTCCGATCGAAACGATCGAAGGCGTCGAAACCGTATTGCAAACGCCCGGCCTGCGCGGATTCAATGTCACGATCCCGTATAAACAAGCGATCGTCCCGTATCTGTCCGGCCTGAGCGACGAAGCGCGGGCGATCGGCGCGGTGAACTGCGTAAAGATTACGCCCGAAGGCCTGACCGGTTACAATACCGACGCTTACGGATTCCGCCGTTCGCTGCTGAATCTGCTGGGCGACGTCCGACCCGAAAAGGCGCTCGTACTCGGCACGGGCGGCGCTTCGAAAGCCGTGAAATACGTGCTCGAACAACTCGGCATCGCTTTCGACGCGGTATCGCGCGACGGAAAAAACGGAGCGTACACCTACGGCGACCTCTCCGAAGAGATCGTACGCGCTCACCGGCTGATCGTCAATGCCACGCCGCTGGGCACTTTCCCGAACGCGGAAGGCTGTCCCGTCCTGCCGTACGAAGCCCTCGGCGCCGGGCATTTCCTGTTCGACCTGGTATACAACCCGGCAGTCACCGAATTTCTGAAGCGCGGCGCGGCGCAGGGGGCTGCAACCCGCAACGGTTACGACATGCTGGTCGGGCAGGCCGAAAAAGCATGGGAGATCTGGAACGAATAATTGTCCACACGATACAAAAACGAAAGAGGCTGTCGCTCAGTGCGACAGCCTCTTTCGTTTTTTACTACCGATAAATTCCTTCCTTTTATAAAATCAATCCTTTGACGCGGAGTTTCCGTCTCCGGACTAAACCACCTCGATCCCCTTCTCTTTCAACAAATCGAGTCCGATATCCTTCAGGCGGTATTTCTGGATCTTGCCGCTCGCCGTCATCGGATAACCTTCGACGAAAAAGATGTATTTCGGAATCTTATACCGGGCGATCTGCCCGCGGCAGTAGAGTTTAACCTCCTCTTCGGTAAGCGTACAGCCTTCCTTGATCTTTATAAAAGCGCCCACCTGTTCCCCGTATTTCGGACTCGGGATACCGGCCACTTCGATCGCCTCGATCTGCGGCATCTTGTACAGGAAATTCTCGATCTCGCGCGGATAGATGTTCTCGCCGCCGCGGATAATCATCTCCTTGATCCGCCCGGTGATCCGGAAATAGCCGTTTTCATCCATTACGCCGAGGTCGCCCGAATGCAGGAAACCGTTCTCGTCGATGATCGCAGCGGTAGCTTCCGGATTCTTGTAATACCCTTTCATGATGTTGTACCCCTTGCAGCACATCTCGCCGGGAGTCCCCGGAGGACATTCCTCGTTGGTTTGCGGATCGAGCACCTTCACCTCGACGTTCGGAAAAGCCCGTCCGACGGTCGTCGCGCGAATCTCCATCGAATCGGTCGTCGCCGAAGCCGTCATGCCGGGAGAAGTCTCGGTCAGTCCGTACACGCTGATGATCTCCTTGCAGTACATTTTGTCCATCACCTGCTTCATCGTTTCGATCGGACAGGGCGCGCCGGCCATGATCCCGGTACGCAGCGAACTCAGGTCAAACATATCGAACATCGGATGGTGCAGCTCGGCGATGAACATCGTCGGCACGCCGTGCAACGCCGTACAACGTTCGCGATGCACCGACGCCAACACTTTCAACGGATCGAAATCCTCGACCATCACCATCGTCGAACCGTGCGTAATCACCGAACAGACCCCCAGCACGCAGCCGAAACAATGGAACAGCGGCACGCAAATCAGCAGTCGGTCGGCCGCAGTAAAATGCATCCGGTCGCCGATCGTCAGCCCGTTGTTCAAGATATTGTGACTGGTCAGCATCACCCCTTTCGGGAATCCGGTCGTCCCGGACGTATACTGCATATTGATCTCGTCGTGACAGTCCACCCGCGACTTGGCCCGTTCGAGCTCGTCGTCGCCGACCAGCGTCCCGAGCTTCATCAGTTCGGAAGTATTGTACATGCCGCGCAATTTCTCCTGTCCGATGTAAACCACGTTCCTCAGCTCCGGAAACTTCTCGCTGCGCAGCTTTCCGCGCTGCGTGGTCTTCAGTTCCGGGACCAGGTCGTACAGGATCTGCACATAGTCGCTGTCGCGGTAGCCGTTCACCATACACATCGTATGGATATCGGCGTTTTTCATGATGTATTCGAGTTCGGCGTTCTTGTAGTTCGTATTGACGGTCACCAGTACGGCCCCGATCTTGGCGGTCGCAAACATGAACGTCATCCAGTCGGGCACGTTTTTCGCCCATACGCCGACTTTGCTGCCCTTGGTCACCCCGATCGACAGCAACCCTTTTGCAAAAATATTGACCCGTTCGTCGAACTCCTTGTAAGTAAACCGCAACCCGCGGTCCGGATAAATCATGAACTCATGATCCGGATCTTCCGCTACGTATTTCTCAAGAATGCCCCCGACGGTATAGTCGATCAATTCTTGTTTTTCCATTTTCTACGAAATCCAACCTTTTAAAAAGGCGTGTAAACCACCGCCAGGATTTTGGCTTTTTCACCGGGCGCCTGCACCGAAATATTGTGAGGAACGATCGAATCGAAATAGATGCTTTCCCCTTGGTTCACAACGTATTTATCACTACCGTAACGCACCTCGACGCTCCCGTCCAACACGTAGATGAACTCCTCGCCTTCGTGGTGCGACAAAGCTGACATCTCGTCGGGATCGGTATATTCCACGTTAATGATAAAGGGTTCCATGTTGCGGTCGGTCTTGTTTTCGGCCAGCGAACGGTATTTGAGGTGCTCGATATCAGAGCCGTTTCCCTTGGACAGGTGTACCGACAACTGAGGCGTCTGCTGTTCCCGGTGAGTCAACGTAGGCTCGGGGCATTCCATTCCGTCGAGAAAAGTGCCCAGACGAATGCCCAACGTCCGCGACAGTTTGATCAGCGTCGCCAGCGACGGCAGCATCTTACCGGTCTCAATCTGTTCAATTTGAGATTGTTGAACCCCAGATTGAACCGCTAAATCTTCCACGGAAAACTGATTATCTTCGCGAAGTCGTTTCAGCTTATAACCAATATTCTCTGTCATAATTTGAAAAATTTCGTTTTGTTGTGATTCGAAGTAACCCCGAATTCCCGAAATCCGCAAATAATTATTTCCGGAAATTACGAAACCCAAAACAAACGCGCCCGATTCCAGTGCGACAAAACGTTTCCGTTCCGATATTTTTTGTACTTTTGTAAGTTAATAGCATACGTTTCAATAGAAAATAAAGCATCGAAACCATGAAAATCACGATTATCGGAGGAGGCAACATCGGCGGCGCCATCGCCGGAGGACTGGCAGCCAGCACATTGATGAAAGCATCGGATCTGACCGTAGCGGATCCTTCAGCCGCCGCGCTCGAACGAATCAAGGGCCTGAACTCCGCGATCCGGACGTCTCAGGATAACGCCGCGGCCGTAGAAGGAGCCGACCTGATCATCCTGGCCGTCAAACCGTGGCTGGCCGAAGAGGTATCCGCCACGTTCCGGGATAAACTCGACTTCGACCGGCAATGCCTCGCATCGGTCGTGGCGGGCGTCAGCTTCGAAAAACTGAAAACCATGCTCGACAACGGGAAAGACGTCCGCCCGGCGTTGCTGCGGCTGATCCCGAATACGGCGATCTCGCTGCGCGAGAGCGTCACGTTCATCGCATCGGACGGCGCTTCGGAGAGCCAGTTGAATGCCGTGGTCACGCTGTTCAAAGAACTCGGACAGACCGTAGTGGTATCGGAAGCGATGATGGCGGCCGGCACTTCGCTGGCGTCGTGCGGGATCGCTTTCGCGCTGAAATACCTCGGCGACTCGATCAAAGGAGGCGTCGAACTGGGCTTCGACGAAACCCAGTCGCGCGAGATCGTCATGCAGACGATGCGCGGCGCGCTCGCCCTGCTGCAAGCCAACGGCACGATGCCGCAAACCGAGATCGACAAGGTGACCACGCCCGGCGGACTGACGCTGAAAGGACTCGACGCGATGGCCGAAGGCGGTTTCAGCGAAGCCGTCCGCGCCGGATTGCTCAAAAGCCGTTAACGACCGTACAGCAAAGATTATGAACAACTCATACAGATTCAAACGGATTGTCGTAAAGGTAGGCAGCAACGTGCTGACCCGCCCGGACGGGACGCTCGACACGACGCGGATGTCGGCGCTGACCGACCAGCTCGCCGCGCTGCACCGCGCAGGCGTCGAGGTGATTCTCGTGTCGTCGGGGGCCGTCGCATCGGGACGCAACGAGCTGAAGACGCAACGGAAACTGGATTCCGTTTCGGCCCGCCAGCTCTTTTCGGCCGTCGGACAGGTGAAGCTGATCAACCACTACTACGAGTTGTTCCGCGAATACGGCATCACCTGCGGACAGGTGCTGACGACCAAAGAGAACTTTTCGACGCGGCGCCACTACCTGAACCAGCAGCACTGCATGTCGGTGATGCTCGAAAACGGCGTGATCCCGATCGTCAACGAGAACGACACGATCTCGCTGACGGAACTGATGTTCACCGACAACGACGAGCTGTCGGGCCTGATCGCCGCGATGATGGACGTCGAGGCGCTGATTATCCTCAGCAACATCGACGGCATCTACAACGGCAACCCGGCAGACCCCGCATCGAGCGTACTGCGGGAGATCGGCTCGCAACGCGACGACCTGGCGCAGTACATCTGCACCGGGAAATCGCAGTTCGGCCGCGGAGGTATGCTGACCAAATGCCGAATCGCGATGAAGGTGGCCGACGAAGGAATCGAGGTAATCGTGGCGAACGGCAAACGAGACAACATCCTGCCGCAACTGTTGGCCGAACGATCCGAAGTCGTCTCGACGCGCTTCGTTCCGGCCCCGCGAACGATCTCGCAGGTCAAAAAATGGATCGCCCATTCGGAAGGATTCGCCAAAGGCGAGCTGCACATCAACGAATGCGCTTATACGGCTCTGACGGGCCCGTCGGCGACGAGCCTGCTGCCGATCGGCGTAAACCGTGTGGAAGGAGAGTTCGAGAAGGACGATATCGTCCGCATCGTCGCCCCGGACGGCGAACCGATCGGGGTCGGGCGCGTCGCCTGTAGCAGCGCCAGGGCGCGCCAAACGATGGGGCAAAAAGGAGGAAGGCCGGTCGTCCATTACGACTACTTATACCTCGACTGACAGGAAAACGATTAACAAACGATACAGAAAGCCATGCAACTGAAAGACTGTTTTGAAAAAGCGCTCGAAGCGTCGCGGGAATTGAACTGCGTTTCCGCATCGAAAATCGACCGGACGCTGACCGCACTGGCCGACGCCGCCGAAAAGCACACGGACGAAATCCTCGAAGCCAACCGGGAGGACCTGGCGCGGATGGAGCCGTCCGACCCGATGTACGACCGCCTGCTGCTGAACCGCGAACGCATCGCGGGCATCGCCGCCGACATCCGCAATGTCGCGTCGCTGCCGTCGCCGCTGGGAAAAATACTGAGCGAAACAGTCCGTCCGAACGGAATGAAAATCACGAAAGTAAGCGTACCGTTCGGCGTGATCGGCGTGATTTACGAAGCGCGGCCGAACGTCGGATTCGACGTTTTCTCGCTGTGCCTGAAATCCGGCAATGCCTGCATCCTGAAAGGAGGCAGCGACGCCCGGTGTTCGAACGAGGCGATCGTCCGGGTCATCCGGGAGGTGTTGCGCGAACAGGGATTGGACGAAAACTGCGTAACGCTGATGCCGGCCGACCGAGCGGCGACCGCCGAACTGCTAAACGCCGTGGGTTACGTCGACCTGATCATTCCGCGCGGCAGCAAAGGACTGATCGACTTCGTCCGGCAGAACGCGCACGTCCCGGTCATCGAAACGGGAGCGGGCATTTGCCACACCTATTTCGACCGCGACGGAGACCTGAAAAAGGGAACCGCCATCGTACTGAACGCCAAAACGCGCCGCGTAAGCGTATGCAACGCACTCGACTGCCTCGTTTTCCATCGGGACAGGCTCGCCGACCTGGCCGCCTTATGCGCGCCGCTGGCCGGCAAAAACGTCGTTATCCTTGCCGACGGCGAGGCATGGAAAGCCCTGAACGGGCACTATCCAGCGGAACTGCTGCAACCGGCCGACGAACACAGCTTCGGGACGGAGTTCCTCTCCTACCGCATGTCGGTGAAAACGGTCGGCTCGGTCGACGAGGCGATCCGACACATCGCGCGCTACTCGTCGCGGCACAGCGAAGCCATCGTATCGGAAAACCCGGAGACGATCCGGCTGTTCTTACAGCGGGTCGACGCCGCCTGCGTATACGCCAACGTATCGACCGCCTTTACGGACGGCGCCCAGTTCGGCCTCGGAGCCGAAATCGGGATCAGCACGCAGAAGCTGCACGCCCGAGGTCCTATGGCGCTTCAGGAGCTGACCTCTTACAAATACATCGTCGAAGGAGACGGACAAACCCGCGCCTGACAGTACCGTCCGGAAGCGACACCGACCTCCCGCCGAAACGGTCGGAGGAAATAAAAAACAAACGAAGCGGCCCGAAATATTTCGGGCCGCTTCGTTACCGGATTCAAGACAAAACGATTCACTGTCACCGGATACGAGCGCCGATCCGTCCCCGGCTCCGTCCGGTTTCGAATTTTCTCCGAGAAAAAACTTTTCCGGCAATTACTTTTTAAAAATAAAATAGACCGCCATCACCATGCACACGAAAGCCATCAGATGGTTCCAGCGGAACGTCTCGGTTTTGAAAAAAGTCAGGGCGAATACGGTGAACACGGTGAGAGAAACCACCTCCTGAATAATTTTCAATTGGAAAAGCGTGAAGGGCCCTCCGTTCCCCTGAAATCCGATCCGGTTGGCCGGCACCAGGAAGATGTATTCGAAAAACGCGATGCTCCAGCAGAACACGATCACCAGCAACTGGGGCAGCGTGTCGAACCAACGCTGCCCCCGCAGATGCAGTTGTCCGTACCATGCGAAAGTCATGAAAATATTGGAGATAACGAGCATCCCGATTGTAAGATAAGGTTTCATTATGGATCAAATCAATTTTTGCGCGACAAAATTACAAACTATTCGTAAATTTACGCTTGTCAAACAAAATTTCAAAAAGAACGATTATGACCGATACATATCCGACTACCGACAAAACGCTCGAGGTGACCTACATCGGTCACGCTTCGGTAATGTTTCGCTACGGGGACGAAATCATCCACGTCGATCCTTACGGCGACATAGCCGATTACAGCGGGCTTCCGAAAGCCGACCTGATCCTGATCACCCACCATCACGGCGACCACCTGGACTCCTTCGCGATCGCCGATATCGAGAAGCCCTCGACGCAGATCATCGGCAGCCCGTTGGCGATCCGCGAACTCGGGCGCGGCCAAGCGCTGAAAAACGGAGAAGAAACCGCCTGGAACGAATTCCGCATACGCGCCACAGCCGCCTACAACCGGATCGCCATGCGTTCGCCGGGGGTTCCGTTCCATATTAAAGGCGAAGGAAACGGCTATCTGCTCGAAGTGGCGAACCTGCGGATCTATATCGCTGGAGACACCGAACTGATCCCGGAGATGGAAAAGCTGGGTCCGGTCGATATCGCCTTCCTGCCGAAAAACCTGCCCTACACGATGAGCGACCAGATGTTCGTCGAAACGGCCCGGCTGATCCGTCCGACCTACCTGTACCCCTACCACTATTTCGAGGTCGACCGGGAAACGCTGCAAAAAGCGTTGCCGGCCATTCGGATCTGTTAAGACGTTTCGTAAACCGCAACGGCACGAGGCCGACCGTTCCGAACGCCCACCCTATTTTCCGGTTTTCGCGGACGGCAACCGCTCTTACGTAAAAACCGGAGCCGACCACCGTTCAATAGCGTACCCGACCGGACGAATCAATCCGGAAAATTCATATCTTTGCGACGGGAAAGCGGAATCGTCTACCCCGCTTCTCGAAAAACGCAACCGAACAGCATGCTTGCCGTCATCATTACCGTCGTCGTTTCGCTGGCTCTATCCGCATTTTTTTCGGGTATGGAGATCGCGTTCCTGTCGTCGAACAAACTGAAACTCGAAATCGAAAAGAAACAAAGCCGGGCGTTCGGCTACGTGGCCGGCCTGTTCTCGAAATATCCGGGACAGTACATCACGACGATTCTGGTGGGCAACAACCTGGCATTGGTCATCTACTCATTGCAGATGAGCGTATTGATCCAACTGTTGCTCGTCCGGAGCGGACTGATCCTCGGCAACGGCGCGTCCTACGTGATCGAAACGCTGGTATCGACGCTGATCATCATCTTCACGGCCGAATTCATCCCGAAGGCGGTCGTACACCTGAACCCGAATTTCTACTATAAAAACTTTGCAGTCCCGGTCTACTTTTTCTACCTGCTGTTCTATCCGGTCGCTAAACTGACGACTCTGATCGCGGTGGGTATCTTCAAAATCTTCGGGTTGTCGCTGAACCGCGAACAGCGGATCAACACGTTCAACAAAGTGGATCTGGCCCACCTGCTGGACGAAGTCTCGGACAGCCCCGAACAGCAGCAAAACGAAAAAGACATCCGCCTGTTCCAAAACGCGCTCGACTTTTCCGACCGGCTGGTGCGCGACTGCATGGTTCCCCGCGTCGACATCGAAGCGGTCGAACAGAATTGTCCGGTCGAAGAAGCGACCAGACGTTTCGTCGAAACGCAGTTTTCGCGATTGCTGGTCTACGACGGGAGTATCGACAACATCATCGGTTTCATCCATACCAAAAACCTGTTCCAGCAACCCGGAAGCATCCTGGAAATCATTAACAAGGTGGATTACGTGCCGGAAAGTATGCCGACCCGGAAACTGCTGGCCACCTTTATCAAGAAACACCATTCGGTGGCGGTGGTGATCGACGAGTTCGGAGGGACGGCCGGCATGGTGACCAGCGAGGATATCCTCGAAGAGATCTTCGGAGAGATCGAAGACGAACACGACTCGCAGGATCTGGTGGAAAAAAAGATGAGCGACACGGAGTTCCTGTTTTCGGGCCGGCTCGAGATCGAAGCCATCAACGAAAAATACCGGCTCGACTTCCCCGAAAGCGACGACTACGACACGCTGGCAGGCTATGTAATTTCGAAGTACCAGGGCATACCCGGAGTCGGCGAAACCATCCTGGCAGACAACAAACGGCTCAAAATCCTGCGCGTAAACGCCTCTAAAATCGAACTGGTACGCGTCACGATCCTCTGAAAAGGCCGCAAAACGGGCCCGAACCGGACGCAGCGGGGAGAAAAATGGAGAATCTTAACTCCGTTTTGTTATTACAAAAAAGAATTTTATTACCTTTGGAACCTGTTATATGTTTCAAACGCAGTAAACAAAAACTAAATCTCTAATATGGCAACATTAAACACATTAAGGACCCGGGGCGGAATTATCGTGTCCGTGGTGATCGGAATCGCTCTGCTCTCTTTTCTGTTGGGCGATTTCGGGAACACGGGAGCCAAACTGATGAACGATCGCAAAATGAAAGTCGGCACGATCAACGGCGAGAAAATCGGTTACGCCGAATTCGCCGATAAGGTCGACGTTTATACGAAAGCCCTGGAGACCATGTACGGATCGCAGAGCCTTTCGGCCGAGCAGCAGGAGAATGTGAAAAATCAGGTATGGCAGGCGCTGGTCATGCAGTACGCCTGGGAGCCCGGCTTCGAACAATCGGGACTTCAGGTCAGCGAGAACGAGCAGATCGACATGGTGGACGGTTCGTTCATCTCGCCGGTGATCCGCACCACTTTCACGAATCCCAACACAGGAACCTTCGACCCGGCGATCGTGCGCAATTTCGTGACCCAGATAGACAAAGATCCCACCGCGGCGCTGGTTTGGAACTTCATCAAAGACCAGATGATTCAGCAGCGTTACCTGTCCAAATACATCACGCTGGTCGCCAAGGGAATGTACGTTACGGATCTCGAAGTGGAACAGGGCGTCGCCAATTCCGACATAACCAGCGCCATTTCGTACATCGTCAAGGACTATTCGCAGGTCGCCGATTCGACGATCGACATCCCGCAAGCCGAAGTCAAAAAATATTACGACGCTCATAAGAATATTTTCCGTCAGACGGCTTCGCGCGACATCGAATACGTACTGTTCGACGTATTGCCTTCGGACAGCGATTACGTCGATGCCGAAAAGCACATCAACGAGATCGCCGCGGAATTCGCCGTCAGCGAAACCCCGCTGCAATACGCCACGCTGAACTCCCAGAACCCGACCGAAAAACGGTATTTCACGGAAGATCAGTTGCCCGCCGAACTGGCCGCGTTCGCCTTCGGAGCGAACAGCAACGGAATGTACGGCCCGACCAAAGAAGGAGACATGTACACGATGGCCCGCGTGGCCGATTCCAAAATGCTGCCGGACTCGGTCGGAGCGCGTCACATCCTGATCGGAGCCGACCAGAAGGCCACTGCGGACAGCATTCTGAACGCGCTGAAAGGCGGCGCCTCCTTCGCAGAACTTTCGGCGACCTATTCGCAGGACCCCGGAGCGAAAGCGAAAGACGGCGACCTGGGCGTCTTCCAGCCCGAACAGATGGTTCCGGAATTCAGCGAAGCCGTCCTGGAAACGAACAAGGGCGACTATTTCACCGTCCAGACGCAGTTCGGTATCCATGTCGGACAGGTAACCTACAAGAGCGAACCGAAGAAAAAAGTGCAGTTGGCCACGATCACCTATAAAATCGAACCGAGCGAAACGACCCAGCAAACCATCTACGCCAACGCCAGCAAATTCATCAGCGAAGCGGCCGGGTCGTACGAAAACTTCGAAAAAGCGGCTACGGACAATTCGCTGTCGAAACGGGTCGTACGGATCAAAAATACCGACCGCAACGTCAGCGGCATCAACAATTCGCGTGAAATCGTCCGCTGGGCCTACAACGGAAACAAAGGCGACGTATCCGCCATCATGGAAGTGGACGGCAATTACGTAATCGCCGCCATCACCGGCGTTTCGGAAGACGGAATCGCACCGCTCGAAACCGTATCTCCGCAGATCGTTTCGATCCTGCGCGAACAGAAAAAAGGCGAGATTCTGGCTCAGGAGATGACCGGAAGCTCGCTGGCCGAAGTGGCGTCCAAACTGAACCTGGAAGTCAAAGAAGCGGCTAACATCGACTTCAACTCGTTCTACATCGAAAGCGTCGGCGTAGAACCGAAGTTGATCGGAGCCGTTACCGGAGCGAAGGAAAATACGCTGTCGAAACCCGTAGCCGGACAGAAAGGCGTCTTCCTGTTCGACGTAACTTCGAGAGCCAAAGTGGACAACGTAACCCCGGAAAGCGAAAAGGTACGCCTCGAAGCGAGCGCGCAGGCCTATATTATGGAGCGCGTCAACCAGGCGTTGACCGAACAGAGCAAAATCACCGACAACCGCGTGAAATTCTTCTAACGGAACCGGGAATCGAACATCCGATCCTATAACCCGAGCGGGACGGACTTCGAAGTCCGTCCCGCTTGTTTTTCGCTTTCTCCGTATTATCCGGAGAAAAATCCTGTTCCGGGTTATCTTTTCGACGAATCGGGGGACTGCGCCGAATCGGTCTCCGTATGCTTCAAATATTTATCGAGCCATCCGAAAAACTCCCGGTTCCAAACCAAAGAATTCTGCGGTTTGAAAATCTGGTGGGCCTCGTCTTCGAACGACACCAACCGGCTCGGCACCCCCATCAGCCGGGCCGCCGTAAAGGCCTGCAAGCTCTCGGTATACGGAATCCGAAAATCGCCCTGACCCGAAAAAATCAGAATCGGAGTATCCCAATTTTTCACGAACTTATGGGGCGAATTGGCATACGACCGCTGCGCCGTCGTGTCGTCGCTCCAGTACGGACCGCCCAGGTCGTTGTTCGGAAACCATAGTTCCTCGGTCGCCCCGTACATGCTCTCCAGATTGAACATCCCGCAATGGGCTATAAAAGCTTTGAAGCGTTTTTGATGATGCCCAGCCAGGAAAAACACCGAATATCCGCCGTAGCTCGCCCCGACGCAGCCCAACCGGCCGCCGTCCACCCACGGTTCCGCGGCCACATCGTCGATCGCGCTCAGGTAATCGCGTATATTCTGCCCGCTGTAATCGCCCGAAATCTGATCCAGCCACTGCTGTCCGAACGAAGGCACGCCGCGCCGGTTCGGTGCGACGACCACGTATCCCTGCGCCGCCATCAACTGCAAATTCCAACGGTAACTCCAGAACTGGCTTACGACGCTTTGCGGTCCTCCCTGACAGTACAGCAGCGCCGGATAGCGTTCGGTCGAATCGAAATCCGGCGGCAGCACGACCCACGTCAACATTTGCCGGCCGTCGGTAGTCCGTACCCAACGTTCGCGCACCTCCCCCATCCGGATATGATCGTAGATTTCCGGATTGGTATTCGTGATCCGGGTCATCGTTCCGTCCGCCGGATCGATCCTGAAAAGTTCGGTCGGAGCGGACAGCGAAGTCACTTCGCCGACCAGTTCGCCCCCGTTCAGCGTAATCGCATTGACATCGTGCGCCCCTGCGGTCAGCACGCGCACCGAATCGTCCGCCAGGTCGACCCGGCACACCTGATAGGTTCCCCGCATAGGCGCAATGAAATACAACGTCCCGTTCCCGTCCCAACGCACGTTTCCCGCATTGTAATCGAAGTTCCGGGTCAGATAGCGTTTTTCGCCGGTAGCCAGCGTTTCGACGAACAGTCGGCTCTTGTCCGACTCGTTCCCGGCCCGCTCCATACTGGTGAACGCCAACATCGAATCGTCCGGCGAGAAAACCGGATATTTGTCGTACCCGGGCATCCCTTCGGTCAGGTTGCGCGTCTGCCCGGACGCAAGGTCGTAAAGGTACACGTCCGAATCGGTGCTGAGCGCATACGCTTTCCCGGTCAGCTTCTTACAGGTATAGGCCAATTGGGTTCCGGCGCGGTTCCACGCGATTTCCGAAATATCGAAATAGGGCGCCGTCGGGGCATCCCACGGCTCGCCCGGCATAATATCCGTCCCTCCGGTCACTTTCGCGCCGCCCGTCAGCGGAGCAATGAAAATATGACGGTAGCTCCCGTCGTCCCAATAATTCCAGTGGCGCTCCATCAGGTCGTCGTAAATCTTCGCCTTCGAACGGTCCAGATCGGGATAAATTTCCGGCGAACTGCGCTTTTCGACCGGCACCCGGGCGACGTACATCAGCCGGTTCTCCGACGGAGCGACCGAAAAGCCCTCGACGCCGCCGGGGATGTCGGTCACCTGACGACGGTTGTTCCCGTCCGGAGCCGCACACCAAACCTGGTCGCTGCCTCCGTGGTCGGAAATAAAATAGATCGTACGTCCGTCTGCGCTCCACTGAGGCGACGACTCGTTGCTGCCGGGATCGGTGACCCGGATCCATTTGCCCCCGGATACCGGCGCCGAACGGATGTTGGTCACTCCCTTGTTCTCTTTCATGTCGTAGGTCGTAACCGTATAAAGCACGGTACGGCCGTCGGGCGAAAGGGCGGCGCTGCCGACCCTCTTTATTTTCCACATTACCTCGGGCGTCAGTATCCCCGCCGATCGTTCGGCGTCGGTCAGTACATGGTCAGCACTCATCTTATCATCGTTTTTTCGGAAAGAACAGCCGTACGGCAAAACCATCCATACGCAGCATACGGCTTTCAGTACAAAGAACAAACCTCTTTTCATCGTTCGAACGTTTAGTATCCGGCAGCCCTACCGCACCGGATAACCGGCTTCCCGAAAAACGTCGCCGATCGTATAATAGGTGCCGCTCAGCAGTTCGGGCACCCGTTCGGGCTCGATCCATTCGGCCCGGGTAATCCCTTCGACCGTCTGCGGCTGCGGTCGTTGCCCTCCGACGTAGCGCATGTGATACCAAGCCGTCCGTTTCAGCACCCACTGCTCCCGAATCCGGTAACAGTGGAACGTGTGCGTGATCGGCTCTTTCCGTTGCAGTTCTTCGATCCGCAGACCGCACTCCTCGCTGACTTCCCGCACGGCGCAGTCTTCGATCCGTTCGCCCGGTTCGAGTTTTCCCTTCGGCAAATCCCAGCGGCCGTTGCGGAAAATCATCAGCACTTTCGCCGCATCGTCGACCACCAAGCCGCCGGCCGCCTCGATAAAAGGCAGCGATGCCCGGAATTCGTCGAAAATACGCTCAATATTTTCGGATATTACGTATAACTTTTTGGTAAATTGAAGTTTTTGCAAGAACTTTGTAATAGCGGGCGTTTCGCCGGGAGCCACCCGGAATACTTCGCCCTGCGGATCGGCCGGAAGCTGCTGCGCGAACAGCACGGCACTGTTTTCAATATAAACTTTATACATGGTAATAATGTGTGATTTAGACAAAAAAGTCGCTGAAAGTCTGTTACAAATTAAGGCAATTAAATTAAATCCGACAAATCATTTCACCTGGGCGTCGGGCTGGTATTCGCCCATCTACTGCGATAACCGCAAGATCCTCTCCTATCCGGCCGTCCGGAAGGAAATCTACGAAGGATTCGTGAAGATCATCTCCGAAAAATATCCCGACGCGGACATCATCGCCGGCGTAGCCACCGGAGCTATCGCGCACGGCGTACTGGTCGCCGAAAAAATGGGCAAGCCGTTTATCTACGTCCGCAGCTCGCCGAAATCGCACGGGCTGACCAACCAGGTCGAGGGCGAATACTGGCCGGGAGCCAAAGTGGTCGTGGTCGAAGACCTGGTCTCCACCGGCGGCAGCAGCCTGAGCGCCGTCGAAGCGCTGCGCGAGGGGGGATGCGACGTGCTGGGCATGGTCGCGATCTTCACCTACGGTTTTCCGACCGCCGAAGAAAATTTCGCCGGAGCGGACGTGAAACTCGACACGCTGAGCAACTACAAAACGATGATCGAACTGGCTGTCAACCAGGGCTACGTCCACGAAGACGAATTGCAGACCCTGAAGGAGTGGCGCCGCGACCCGGCGAACTGGAAAAAATAAGCGGCACGAAAATGGAGAAATACGAAAGCAAACACGTCCGGATCCGGCGGCCGGCTTCGATGATTTACAGCGTCCTGTCGCGCTTCGACAACCTCACGCCGGTACTGGCCGACAAAGTGGAAGGCTGGACGGCGGAGGAGAATACCTGCTCGTTCAAGGCGAAGGGGTTTCCCGTCAGCCTGCGGATCGTCGAGAAAGAGCCGCACAAGCTGGTCAAAGTGACCGGCGAAGACGGCTCCCCGATGGATTTCACGTTCTGGGTGCAGTTGGTCAGCGTCGACGAGCAGGACACCCGGATGCGCATCGTGCTGCATGTGCAACTGAACATGATGATGAAGATGATGATCGGCGGCAAGCTGGCCCAGGCGGTCGACCAAATCGCCGACCAGATCGCCGAGGCGTTCAACAACGCCCCGGTTTAAACGGAAACGACGTTTAACTTAAAACGAAATACCATGATCAACATTATCGTAACCATTACGGTCTCCGAAGAAAACCGCCCGCAGGTACTGCCGCTGCTGGAAGCGCTTACGACAGCCTCGCAGCAGGAATCGGGCAACATCTCCTACGAATTTTACTTGCATCCCACCGACCCGATGCGGTTGGCGATCATCGAGGTCTGGCAGAACGCCGAAGTGCTCGCCGAGCACGAAGCGACCAAGCATTTCACGACGTTGCTGCCGCAGATCGAAAAACTGTCGGTCGGCATCGACATCCAGAAATTCGACGCAGAGCCGATCGATTGACGCAAGACGCCGCCCGATACAAAAACGCCTCCCGGCCGGATACGTACATTCCGGCAGAGAGGCGTTCGTTTTTCCCGAACCAGCCTTATTCTTTCCGAACGAGGTAGATCATTTCCGAACGCAGCCCGTACAATGCCGCCGCTTCCGGACTGAGGAAACGGATGTAGTCGATCTCTTCGACATCGAACCCGGCTTCGGCCAAGCGCTCGCCGTAATCCCTGCCGTAATCGCGCAGGTGATCTTTTTGTCCGAAATGGAGTTCACGCTGCACAGGATCGGTGATCGACGGATCTTCGTAAGTCGTCTCGCGGTCGGGATTGACCGGCGACAACATGATCCCCCAGCCTCCCGGACGCATCACGCGGAAAAGTTCCCGCATCGCCTGCCGGTCGTCATCGACGTGCTCCAAAATGTGGTTGCAGAAGATCACATCGAACTCCCCGTCCGGAAACGGGATTCGCTGCACATCCATCTTAACCTTCGCCAACGGCGACTCCAGATCGGCGGTCACGTAATCCAACTGCGGCAGCCGACCGAACCGCTTCAGGAAGCAATACTCCGGAGCGATATGCAACACCCGCGCGGGCGCTTCGAAAAAGTCGGTTTCGTTTTGCAGGTACAGCCACATCAGTCGGTGCCGCTCGAGCGCCAGGCAATGCGGACACAACGCATTTTCACGCGAATTGACGTATCCGTAGGGCATGAATTTCCGGTAACGGTTGCCGCACACCGGGCACTGCACCCGGCTCCCGGCGTAAAATAGCCCCACAAGCGGCGTGCACAGGTGCACCACCCGCTGAATGTAACGGCGCGGCACATGCCGCAATACGAATCGGATCAACTGCTTCATCGGGCTATTCCTCCTCTTTCAGGGCCTCGTCGACCTCTTTCTCGGCCTTTCGCAGCCGTTCCTTGCACAACCGGATCAGTTCGGCGGCCCGTTTGACCTGAGCGCCCAGTTCGTCGACGTTCATCTGCTCATTGTTAAACCGCTCGAGGATCTGCTCCACTTCGGCGATCGCCTGCGCATATGTAATTTTCGATTTTTCCATCTATTTGATTTTTTTGATTTCTGCTTCTATCGTCCGGCGTTTCATCACGATCTCTACCGAATCGCCCGCCTGCAAGCCGACCGGATCGGTCACGATATTCCCGCCGCTGCGCACGACGGCAAACCCCATGTCGAGAATCCGGTCCGGATCGCGCGTAGCCGCCAGGTCGCCCAGCAAAGATAACGCTTTCGCACGGGATGCGACGTATTCCCGGCTGCGGTGTCTGAGCATGGCCGACAAATTATCGAGTCGGAAATTCGCGTCCGAAAAGGCAAAACGAGCCGATTGCCGCAATTGCGCCTGCAGCGCCGCCGTGCGGTCTTCCCGGCGGCGGATCGCTTGCGCCGCCCCATGCCGCAGCGCACCGCGCAACTGTTCCAGCCGCAGCCGCACCGCCTGCGTTCCCTGCGTCGAAATCCGGTTCAGCGCGAACGCCGCATCCCTCAACGCGCTGCGCCGCTGCAGGAAAAACGCCTGTGCCGCCTCCTTCAGTTCCTCCCTCATATCGTCGAGTCCGGCATCGAATTCGGCCATCCCGTTTTTCAGGTACACGGCCACGGCAGTCGGCGTTTTCAACGAAACGGCCGCAACCAGATCGGCCACGCTCTGGTCTTTATCATGTCCGATCCCGGCGATCACCGGCAGCGGGAACTGCGCCAGGTAACAGCACAGCCGATAGCTGTTGAAGCACCCCAGATCGCTCTGCGAACCGCCCCCTCGGATCAGCACCAGCGCATCGAAACCATCCGCCCGGTCGGCCGCCTCGCCCAATGCCCGGACGATCGACTCCTCGGCTTCGGCCCCCTGCATGAAAGCGTCGAACAACGTAATTTCGAATCCGTAGGGAGAGGATGAAATCTCCTTCATAAAATCCTGATAACCCGCCGCATTCCGCGACGAGATCACCGCAATCCGCTGAATCGCCGCAGGCAGCGGCAACTCGCGGTTCATGTCGAACACGCCGTCCTGTCGCAACCGCCGGATCGTCTCCTGTCGCTGGCGCTCCATGTCGCCGAGCGTATAGGTCGGGTCGATATCGGTAATCTGCAGCGACAATCCGTAAAGTTCGTGGTACGAAACGACCACCTTGACCAGCACCTTCAGCCCCGCTGCGAGGACCTGGCCCGTCGCTCCTTGGAAATAGGACGCGATCATCGAATAACCGCTGCGCCAAATCACGGCGCTCGCTTTCGCTTTGGGCACATGGTTCGCCCCGCCTTTTTCGACCAGTTCGATGTAACAGTGGCCGGAATAGTTCACCTTCAGTTCGCTGATCTCCGCCGTCACCCAGTACGGCAGCGGATGGGCGTTGTCGATCCCGCGCTTGATAAGCGCCTGCAGTTCGCTGAGAGAAATATGCGTGGGAGCCGGCATCTCTGCGGTTATTTATTTACCCGGAACACTTTCTGCACCCCTTTAATTCGCATCAGCGAATAGACGACGGCATCGACCAATTGCGTACCGGTCACCTCGATGTTGATCAACCCGGAGAGCATCCCTCCCGACGAGTTCAGGCTCATCGAACGGATATTGATCTTCAGGTCGCGGTTGATCACTTCGGCGATTTTATTCACCAGGCCGGTCGCATCTTCGGCCTGGATACGCACTGTCGCGACGAACGCGCCCTTCGCCGCGTTCTGCTGCCAGCGCGCCGGCAACACCCGGTAAGGGTAACGTTCCTTCAGCCGCTGGGCGTTCGGGCAATCCTGCCGGTGGATCGTGATCCCGCTGTTGATCGTCGTGAAACCGAATATTTCGTCCCCGAAGATCGGATTGCAACACTTGGCCAGTTTGTATTCGATATTACTTAGCGAATTGTCGATAATCAGCGCGTCGTCGTTGTCCGAAACGATCTTCGCGGCCGACGGAGCTTTCAACGGATGCCCGTCGTCCAGCGTCCCGTTCAGGTGGCGGGTCAGGATCTCCTTGATGTCGGGCAGGATGATCTTCTGTTGTGCGATCTGCCCGTACAGCTCGGTTCCCGTCCGCAATTTGTAGTATTTGCTCAGCACCATCACGGCGTCGTCCATCGTGATGGAGAGTTTCCAGTTCTTGATCTTGCGTTCGAGTTCCTCCCGCCCGAGACTGGCCGCCTTGGCCTGCTCCTCGCGCATGTAGGCCCGGATCTTGTTGCGCGCTTTGCTCGTGGTAACGATATTCAGCCAGTCGGCTTTCGGTTTCTGGGTTTTCGACGTCAGTATCTCGACGATATCGCCGTTGCGCAGCACTTCGCGGAACGACACGTTACGGTGGTTCACCTTACCGCCGACGCAGGTAGCTCCGAGATTGGTATGGATATCGAACGCGAAGTCGAGCACGGTGGCCCCTTCGCTCAGTTTGCGCAGGTCGCCGTTCGGCGTGAACACGAAGATTTCGCCGGACGACAGCTTTGCATCAAACTTCTGCGCGATCTCCTGCGGCTGAGTCGTCTCCATGATCTCGCGCAGCTTGGTGAACCACTCCTCGGTTCCCATCGTTCCGCCGCTGACGCCTTTGTAACGCCAATGGGCCGCCACGCCGCGTTCGGCGACCTCGTCCATCCGCTCGCTGCGAATCTGTATCTCGACCCAGCGCCCCTCATTGGAAACGACCGTCGTATGGAGCGATTCGTAACCGTTCGACTTCGGGATGGATATCCAGTCCCGCATCCGGTCGGGATTCGGCGTATAAAAATCGGTGACGATCGAATAGATCGCCCAGCACTGCGCCTTCTCCTGCTCCTGCGGACAGTCGATGATAATCCGGATCGCGAACAGGTCGAACACCTCGTCGAAGCCGATTCGCATCCGCTTCATTTTGCGCCAAATCGAATAGATCGACTTGGTACGGCTTTTCAAATGGTATTTGAACCCGAGATGCCGCATTTTTTCTTCGATCGGGCGCACGAACCGGCGGATAAATACCTCGCGTTCGGCGGCCGTTTCGTTCAACCGCTTGCGGATGTACTCGTAATCGTCCGGTTCCAGGTGCATCAGGGCGAGATCCTCCAGTTCGGATTTGATATTGTACAATCCCAGCTTATGCGCGATCTGGGCATACAGGTTCAGGCTTTCCCACGATTTTTTGGCCCGTTTCTCCGGCGGAAAAATCTCCAGACGGCGCATCACTTCGAGCCGGTCGGCCAGCTTGATCAGAATCACGCGGGGATCGGTCGAATAAGAAACGATCAGCTCCCGGAAATTATCGACCTGGTCGTTGGCCACTTTCGGATCGACGTCCGAGATGTTGCACAACCCCTGCAAGATGCCGACGCACTGTTTTCCGAAATGATTCCCGAGCTTATGAACATCCATCAACTGCAGGCGCACCACATCGTGCAGCAGCGTCGAGACCGTCGAATTCCGCCCGAGTCCCACCTCCTGAATCACGATCATCGCGGTATTGATCGAATGGGTAACGAAAGGCGTCCCGTCGTGACGAACCAGCCCTTTCAACCGGTCGACCGCCAGACACAATGCCGAACGCACCACCCCGAAAACCTCGTCGTCGAATACCGAACGCGCCAGATCCAAAAACGGCTGGTAATATTCGGCATCCAGATCAATCTCTTTCTCAACCTCTTCCATATTCATCCCTGTTAGGTTCGTGCGATAAAGTTAATAATTTTTCGGAAACAAATCCGCCTCCGTTCCGCAACGATTCCATTCGTGCGAACGATCCGGTACCCGACATCCCGGACAGCCCCCGCCCCGACGAATAAATCCGACCCCGCGGCACACGAAAAACGGGCGGAGCCACAGAGGGTTCCGCCCGTCAAATCCGTTTTCGAATCGTTATTTCTTAAAATAACGGTTGTAAAGTCCCTCGAAACCTTTTCCGTGACGCGCTTCGTCTTTGCACATTTCGTGGACGGTATCGTGAATGGCATCCAGTCCCAGTTGTTTGGCACGGGTAGCGATCCGTTTCTTATCTTCGCAGGCGCCGCTTTCGGCTTCCATCCGGGCTTTCACATTGGTCTTGGTATCCCAAACCACTTCACCCAGCAGTTCGGCAAACTTCGACGCATGTTCTGCCTCCTCCCATGCGTAACGCTTGAACGCCTCGGCAATTTCGGGATATCCCTCGCGGTCGGCCTGACGGCTCATCGCCAGGTACATGCCCACCTCGCTGCACTCGCCGGCAAAATGCGCTCTCAAACCCTCGAGCACCTCTTCGTCTACGCCTTTGGCCACGCCGATCACATGTTCGTCGGCCCACGTCAGCGCTTCTCCTTCGACCACTTCCTTAAATTTTGACGCGGGTTGTTTACACTGCGGACAAAATTCGGGAGCTGCATCCCCTTCGTGAACATAACCGCAAACCGTACAAATAAATTTCTTTTTCATAGCCATCAAGTTTTTAAGTGATTGATTCTGTTATTATTTCATTTTACCCACTAGTTCGATTTTTTCCGGCACCGCTCGCAGTAGCCTTTATAATAGACCTGCACTTCGTCGACTTCGTGACGCGGATCGCTCACCTCCAACGCTTCCGGATCGACCGCCAACGGCAGATCGTAAACCGCGCCGCAGCTCCGGCAACGAAAATGCGCATGCGGAGAAACATCCCCGTCGAAACGGCTGTTCCGCTCGTCGATATCGAGCAACAGGATCGCGCGGTGCGCAGCCAGCAGCTTCAGGGTATTGTACACCGTCGTTTTGGAAAGCGTCGGCATCGACGGACTGAGCGCCGTATGGATCTCGTCGGCCGTCGGATGCGTCGGATGCGTCACGAGATACTCCATGATCGCGAGCCGCTGCAACGAAGGCCGGATGCCGTATTCCATCAAATAACGGTGCAAATCCTGAATCATCTACAATTTTGTATTAATTACAACTATTAGTCGAATGCAAATATATATCGAATTTTCGAATCTGCAAATTTTTCGGACGGAATTTATTTGGATTTTACCTTATATCCGGCATACAACGTATGAAAATATGTCTACTTTTGCATCATGCAACCAATTAGGACCAAGTGTAAATACGGATATATCGTTTTCGCAATCACGCTATTGATCGCCATCGACTACGTATATCGGTATTTCGCTTTCGAACCGTACAACCAAAGTCCGCTGAACATCGAAACGCCGGAAGGAAACGCTCAACCCTACCATCCTTCGGTGGTATACATTCCCGGAGGATGGAACGGGTATGCTTACTGGATGGCGGAAACGCCCTACCCGTTGGGGCCGGACGGCGATTGGAACGGCCTGCCTCCTTACCGAGCCAGATGGGAAAACCCCTGCATCCACGCCTCGCACGACGGCATACACTGGGAAACGCCGGGCGACTTGGTCAACCCGATCGACGACCTGAACGAAACCGAGATCGAGAACCGGGATTTCTTTTCCGACACACATCTGGTGATGAACGGCGACACGCTGGAGTGCTGGTACCGCATCAGCCGCACACAGCGAGACGAAACATACATCCTGCGAAAATACAGCGCCGACGGCATACACTGGTCGGAACGGGAAACGGCCATCGACCTCCAAGATCCGGCGGTCGTCCGCGACGGCCCCGGCGACATGATCGTCAGTCCCGCGATCCAAAAGATCGGCGGCCGGTATTGCATGTGGTATGTCAACGATATCGGGGAATCCCGGAGCATTTGCCGTTCGTTCTCGGACGATGGCAGAAATTGGCAGAAAAAAGAGTATTGCCGGCTGTCGGACACCGCCGTCGTCCCTTGGCACATCGACGTACAACGAATCGACAGCATCTATTACATGGTGATTTACGACTTCCGAAACCTGACCTTGTGGAGCAGCCGCGACGGACTCTTTTTCGAAAAACGGCGGCTGTTGCTCGCCCCGTCCCCGAAACTGGGCTCATTCTATGCCGGCGGCCTGTACCGCAGCGCTCTGCTCCGGGACGACAAAGAGTGTAAACTCTATTTCAGCGCTTTCGATAAAAAGACCGCCGTCGGACTGATGAGAGGCAACTGTCCGGACTCGCTGAAAATATACTCCGTCTCAGGGAACAAAGTGTCCTTCTTCCGGTTCCCGGTCACCTACCTAAGGCAGAAAAAACAGGCGATCGTCCGCCTTTTCGAATAGCGAACGCCGGCTCTCACACAGCCCGGATCTTCAGGATCGCTTTCCGGACATTGCCGCTGCCGATCAGCGGGGCGTGCGCGTCTTCCGGGAAAAAAACGACGAATTCCCCCGGATGCAGCGACACATAGCACGAAGGCTTATCGTCGAAAAAAACAATATCGGCCGCTTCGTCGAATTCGCCCCGGGGCAGAATACACCGTTCGCGCGGACGCCATCCGAACCGCTCTTCGCCCCGAACCCGGAGCGGGATCTGTACGTCGATGTATCGATCGTGCGCTTCGAGAGGAGCTTCCTGCTCCGGCCGGAGCAACCCTTCGCTGATTACGATATACAGATCGTCTCCGTCGATGGCGTATTTCCCGGGAGCCAACGTATCCATTCGGGCGACGGCATAATCGAAAGCTTTTTTGAACCGGGGATGCAGGGCGTCGTACCGCCCCGATCCTGATAACGTATCGACAATCATAAATCAGGCATTTATCCGTTTACCGATGCAAGGTACGTACAAACGGCGGGAAAACCAAAAGCCGCCCGGCAACAAACCGGGGAAGTCTCGCGCGAGACTTCCCCGAAATTGTCGAAGCGACGGCGATTATTCGTCTTTATCGGTATCGGCATACGCCTTCAGCAGTTTCTCCTGCACATCGGCCGGCACCTGCTCGTAAGAGGCGAACTTCATCGAATAGGTCGCGCGCCCGTTGGTCAGCGAACTGAGCGTAGTAGAATAACGATACATCTCGGCCAGCGGAACCCGGGCTACGAGACGCTCGAATCCTTTGTCGCTGCTCATCCCTTCGATCATCGCGCGGCGGTTCTGCAGATCGCTCATCACGTCGCCCATCTTGTCGGACGGCACGAGCACCTCGACGCTGTAAATCGGCTCCATAATCTTCGGGCCGGCCTTTTTGAAAGCTTCCTTGAAAGCATTGCGGCCCGCCAGTTTGAACGACAGCTCGTTCGAATCGACCGGATGCATCTTGCCGTCGTAAACCACCACCCGGATATCGCGAGCATACGAACCGGTCAGCGGCCCCTCTTCCATCTTCTCCATAATCCCTTTCAGGATGGCCGGCATGAAACGGGCGTCAATCGCCCCGCCCACGACGGCGCTGCAAAATACGAGCTTCCCGCCCCACGGGAGCGCTACTTCCTCTTTGGTTTTGATATTCAGCACCAAATCCTTACCGTCCACCTTATATCTCCCGGGATCGGGCATCCCCTCGAAATAAGGCTCGATTATCATCCACACCTCGCCGAATTGGCCCGCGCCGCCGGACTGTTTTTTATGACGGTAATCGGCGGCAGCCACTTTGGTAATCGTTTCCCGGTAAGGGATTTTCGGCGCGAAAAACTCCACGTCGATCTTATTTTGATTCGCCAGTTGCCATTTCAGGATATTCAGGTGGTGTTCGCCCTGCCCTTGCACGATCGTCTGTTTCAGTTCTTTCGAATACTCGACCAGGATCGTCGGATCCTCGAAATGAGCCCGATTCAGCAGCTCGCCGAGCTTTTCGTCCTCGCCCGTCTTGACCGACCGGACGGCCGCCCGGTAACGGGGTTCCGGGAATTTGATCGGTTCGATCTCGATTCCCGATCCGGCGGCGGCCAGCGTCTGGTTCGTACGCGTGCCCTTCAGTTTCACGGTGCAGCCGATGTCCCCGGCCTCCATTTCCGTCACTTTGACGCGCCCTTTGCCTGCCACGGCGAACAACTGCGATATCTTCTCTTTATTTCCCGTTTTCGAATTGATCAGTTCCATGCCTTCGGCCACCCGACCCGAAACCACTCGGAAGAAGGTCATCTCGCCAAGATGCGGTTCGACGGCGCTTTTGAATACGAACAGCGCGGTCGGAGCTTTGCTGTCGGCCGGGACTTCGCCGCCGTCCACGTTCCGGAAAGCGGGAGCCTTGATCGGGCCGGGAGCCACGTTGATAATAAACTCCATCAGCCGTTTCGCCCCGATATCGCGTTTGCCCGAAGCGCAGAACACCGGCACCAAGTCGCGTTTGGCCAACCCGAGTTTCAGCCCCGAACGCATTTCGTCCTGCGTCAGCACGCCTTTGTCGAAATAGAGTTCCATCAGCGACTCGTCGTTCTCGGCGGCCGCTTCGGTCAGTATTTGATTCAGTTCGCGAGCCCGCTCCATTTCGGATTCGGGGATTTCGAGTTCCTCGCGGATCCCGGTATCGCCTTTGAACTTGTACATTTTCATCAACAGCACATCGACGAACGCATCGAAACCGGGCCCCGGATTGACCGGATACTGCACCAGCACGGGTTTCACGCCGGAAGCCACCTTCAGCGATTCGAGCGTATTTTCCCACGAAGCCTTCTCGCTGTCCAACTGATTGATCACGGCGATGATCGGTTTCTCGTGCGCACGCGCATAGCGCGCCTGAATTTCCGTCCCCACTTCGAAACCGTTCTGCGCATTCAGCAACATCACGCCCACGTCGGCTACTTTGAACGCCGAAAACAGCCCGCCGCAAAAGTCGTCCGAACCCGGCGTATCGATGATGTTCAGCTTACACCCGTTGTACTCGGCGAACAGGATCGTCGGGTAAATCGACCGTTTATACAGATGTTCGACCTCCGTGTAGTCCGACAGCGTATTGTCGTTTTCGATGCTGCCGCGGCGGTCGATCACCTTTCCGTCAAAAGCCATTGCCTCGGCCAGAGTCGTCTTTCCCGAGCCTGAGGCGCCGAGTAGGACTACGTTTTTGATCTCGTGCGTTGTGTATGTCTTCATAATCGAAAAAAGTTTTAGGTTCGACTTCGATTCAGATTCACTAAACAGCTTTAAATTTAGAAAAATAATCGCGGAAATGCAACGGTTTCAAAAGATTTTCATAATTTTCAGCCCGTTTACGGCAGTCCTTTTTCTCCGACGTTGGAAGGGACGCCGCAAATCTCGGAAAATCACAAAATCCGAAAAAAATGGATACCCTGTTGATCATTCTCGCGATCCTCTGTACGCTGGGCGGCGTCGCCGGCTGCATCCTGCCGATATTGCCGGGGCCGCCGCTGAACTTTCTCGCCCTGCTGCTGATGCGCTGGAGCGGACACGCCGGTTTCGACAGCCGCTTCCTGTGGATATGGGCGGCCGTCACGCTGATCGTCTCGGCGCTGGATTATCTGCTGCCCAGCTACCTGGCCAGGCGTTTCGGCGGATCGAAATACGCCGCGACCGGATCGACGGTGGGTATGATCGTCGGACTGCTGTTTTTCCCGCCGACAGGGCTGATCGTCGGGGCTTTCGCAGGCGCGCTGATCGGGGAGCTGCTGTACGACCGCGACGATCTCCGGAAAGCCGTCCGGGTAGCGATCGGTTCGTTCGTCGCATTCCTGCTGAGTACCGGATTGAAACTGGCGGCATCGCTCGCAATGGGTTATTACGTGATCCGGGCCCTGTTCGTATAGAAAGCGTCAATAGCTGAAATAAGGAATGGTATCGATGGTTTTGATATTCAGTTCGCGCAGCGCCCGCACCCCCCGTTCGTAAAAAACCGTATTCTCAAGCATCCGGTTGTCGTGCGCATCCATGCCGACGATGGCCGTACACCCTTCGTCGGCCGCGATTTTCCAGAAGTCGGGATGCGGGAACATAACCTCTCCGCGCTCCTCCCGGTAACCGAGCAGGCTGACGTTGTATTCCAGCGGCAGGCCCGTCCGGTATGCTTTGCGGCAAATCCGGCGGCTGATCCGGGCACAGTGCTCGTCGAACGTTTTATAACTGTTTATGAACAGATCGGGATGCGCCAGGTAAGCAAACATTCCGGCTTCCATCCCTTTGAGTACGCTCTCTTCGTACATTTCGAGCATTTCAAGCGTCCGGGTGTGCATACCGAAATAAGGATATCGCTCGTCCGATTCGTAAAAATGATTGCCGAAAATCACGTAATCCAGCCGCTCGCGGCGAATCGTCTCCCAAAGCCAGGGCATGTATTCCGGAAAATACTCGCACTCGAGTCCGACCCTGATCTCAATCCGATCGCGGTATTTCTCGCGCAGGGCGCGCACGCTCGCCAGATAGCCGGGCAGTTCGTCGAGCATCATCCGCACTTCCGGAACAAAAGGAGAATCGTATTTCCACGGCGTATGGTCGGAAAATCCGAGTACTCGGAACCCGCCGGCAATGGCGCTCAGCACGTAATCTTCATCGCTGCCCACGGCATGATGGCAACGGGCGGTATGGGTATGATAGTTCGTTTTCAGCATGATTTCGTAATCGGTCCGCCACAGTAAAACGGCAAAATCCTGCGGCAAAATTAATTTCTTTATCTTTGCCGCACAAATAAAAACCGGCATCCGGCCGGCAAACACGCAACGACCATGATTAAAGCGGTATTTTTCGACATCGACGGCACGCTGGTAAGTTTCAAAACCCACCGGGTTCCCCCGTCGACGGTACAAGCGCTGGAAAGACTGCGTGCCCGGGGAATCAAACTGTTCATCGCCACCGGACGTCACCACGCCGATCTGAACAACCTCGGCGGGCTCGCATTCGACGGTTACATCACGCTGAACGGCCAGTACTGTTACGACGACCGCGGCGTGATTTACAAGAACTGCATCCGTGCGGAAGATATCCGAACGACTGTCGACCTGCTCGCCCGCGACCCGTTCGGCTGCCTGTTCATCGAAGAGCACCGGATGTACATCAACCGGATCGACGACAAGGTAAAAGTTTCGCAAAAACTGATTAATTTCGACGATCCGCCGGTCGTCCCGGCCGAAACCGCGTTGCACAACGACATTTACCAACTCATGGCGTTCGTAGGCCCCGAACAGGAACGCACGCTGATGGATTCGCTCCCGCACTGCGACTCGACGCGCTGGAACCCGTACTTCATCGACGTCGTCCCGGCAGGCGGCAGCAAACGACTCGGGATCGACGCGATGATCCGCGCGCACGGAATCGACCTCGCCGAAACGATGGCTTTCGGGGACGGCCAGAACGATATCGAGATGCTGCGCCACGCAGGAATCGGAGTCGCGATGGGAAATGCGGCGGACGAAGTCAAACGGTCGGCGGACTACGTCACCACCGGCGTCGACCGCGCAGGAATCGCCAAAGCGCTGCGTCATTTCGGACTGTAAACCCCGCTCGCAAGAACGAAAACGGCCTGTTCCTTTTGAAAAGAACAGGCCGTTTTCGTCTTCGCACCGGAAGCTATCGTGCGGATTTGGATTTGAAAACCCACGCATCCGGGAACAGGCCGGACACCTCGTTCTTCATCCGATTCGCCTCGGTTTCGGCCGTAGCCCCGAAAACGGAAACCAGAATCTTTCCGTTCGGCATCGGGATTTTCGCATATTCCAGTTGATCGTTTTTCTTTTTGGCCGACGCGATGAACTTCTCGGCATTCTGATCCGTGCTGTAAGTACCCACGATCACGTAATAGTGCATCGCAGCAGTCGCAGGAACTAATTTTGCCGCAGGAACGGTCGCCGGCTCGCGCACCGGTTCGGGCTGTTTCGCAGGCACGGCGGCAGACGAATCCGCTCCCGCCGGAGCGCCGGACTCTCCGGCCGAGGAATCGGAACCGGCCGCCGCAGGAACCTTCACGGCCGGAGAATCCGGCGCGGCCGGGACAGACGCCGGCAATACGGGCTGTTCGGACAGCCGCACGATCCGCATCTGTTCGCTGTATTCGTACCACACGATCGCGCCGACCGAAATTCCGACGCCGATCAGCACCGCGAAAACGACCCACATCGCCACCCGTTTCGCATCGATCCGCCCGGGCAGGCGCACCGCGCCCGTATCCACCGGATTCAACGCCTCCTCCAGACCGGGATCGGGCGTAAAAACGCCCTCGCGGATATTGCCCACCGCCCCGATCGTCACCCCCTCCTCCGAGCAGTTTTCGGCGAGCCAGCGGTTATAGATCTCCCGCGCCTGTTCGGGATCGGTCTGGTCGTACCCAGCGATCAGATCCACGATGTGCGGAATCCCCGGCAGTTCGTCCGTTACGAGTTCCACCCGGTTGACCGGCGGCGTTACGACGCCCGGCTTCTGCATTTCTGCGGGAACCGTCACCGCATACAGCGTTCCGATCCCCGGCAGGACAACGCCCTGACGCTTCGCCAGCGCGTTATACACCAAATTACTGACCTGATCCATTATTTCGTTTTCTTAGAAAGTTCTTTTGCAGGACGTTTAAGCGCCCGGTACAGGATGACGACGCCCAGAATCACGAACGGGACGCTCAACCACTGTCCCATATCCAACAACATGCCACGTTCGAACTCTTCCTGCGGATTCTTGATGAATTCGACGAAAAAACGGAAGCCGAACAGCGCGATCAGGAAGATACCGAACATCACGCCGGGCCGCTTCCGGGCGACGTCCTTGCGGTAATACATCCAGCACAGCACGACGAACAGGATCAAGTAGGCGAGCGCCTCGTAAATCTGGGTCGGGTGCATCGGCACGGTCTCTCCGGCCCTTACGAAAACGAATCCCCACGGCAGCGAAGTCGCCTCGCCGTAAATTTCGGAATTCATCAGGTTCCCGATCCGCACCAGCGCGCCGGCAATGCAGACGGCAATCGCGATGCGGTCCAGCGACCACATGTAAGGCATCTTGTTTTTCCGCGAAAAGAGCCACAGCCCGACGAGCAGCCCGACGGCGGCTCCGTGACTGGCCAGTCCCCCCTGGTGAATATACAGGATTTCGACGGGATGGGTCAGGTAATAACCCGGATCGTAAAACAAGCAGTGCCCGAGACGAGCGCCGATGATCGTCGACAGGACGCCGTACCAGAAGATCGAATCGAACATCTTGTCGCTGTACCCCTCGCGTTTGATCAGGTTACTGAATATATAGGCGCTGATTCCGAGCGCCAGCGCCCACATCAGACCGTAATAGCGGATTTCGACCGGCCCGAACGTAAACAGGGTCGGATGCACGTCCCATCGGACAAACAACGGTAAAAGCGAATTCATCATTTCGATTCCAGGAATTGATCGGGTTACTACGGGTCGTACGAACCCGGTATTTCGAACAAATATAGCTATTTTTAGCCAAAGTAGCACACCCGGCAGCCCTTTGGCAATTATCCGGAAAGCGAAAGCGCCGCGACCCGGGTCGCGGCGCTTCGTTCCGGCGGCGGGAAACTCACGCCTTGATATATTGTTTCACCAATTTGGTAATGTATTTGCCGACGATATCGAACTCCAGGTTAACGACCGTTCCCACCCGAAAAGTATGGAAATTGGTATGCTCGTGCGTATACGGGATAATCGCCACCTGAAACGAACCCTCGGCCGAATTGACAACCGTCAGACTGACCCCGTTCACGGCGACCGACCCTTTTTCGACCGTGATATTGCCCGCCGACGGATCGTATTCGAACGTATAGTACCAACTGCCGTCGGCCTCGCGGATCGCCGTACAGCGCGCCGTCTGGTCGACATGCCCCTGCACGATATGACCGTCCAGCAGCGCGTCGGGCCGCATACTGCGCTCCAGATTGACCAGATCGCCTTCGGTCAGCCCTCCGAGGTTCGACTTGAGCAGCGTCTCGCGGATCGCCGTGACCGTATAGCGGGAGCCGTCCAGCTCCACAACCGTCAGGCACACGCCGTTGTGCGCAACGCTCTGATCGATCTTCAACTCCCCGGTAAACGGACATTCCAGCGTGAAATGCCGGTTTCCCCGCTCCTCGCGGATCGCTACGATCCGCCCCGTCGTCTCTACAATTCCCGAAAACATAACCTTATAAACTTTTTTTGATGATGACACCCCGCACGATGAACAGCTTCGTGATCTCGTTGCTGCGGATCGAAATGGGATCGTACTGTTTCGTATTGCTCGCCAGCAGCTGAATGTCCGACGGATCTTCGCCGAAACGGATGATGCGTATCCCCCGGAAATATTGCGTGACCACCAGGTAAGCCTCTCCGGGGATGATGGCCGGAACCGTCCACTTTTTCAGAATGACGATCGACCCCGCCGGAATCTCGGGTTGCATGGCCGTCCCGATATTCAGGGCGGCGAGATCGCAGTCGTTGAACAACGGGACATTGATCCGGAAACGCGGTTCGGAACGCAAGTCGGACTCTACGGCCGAAAGCACGTCCATCCCGTAATAAGGCACTCCGCCTCCTTCGGGGACGGTCGCCGGCTGCGATTCGATAAACATATCCCCTTCGCCGGTCAACAGCCACCCCTTGCTTACCGTCGGATACTTGGTCGTAATCAGGTTCGCCAGGTCGCGGCTGATCCCGTTATTGCCTCGTTTTATCTGGTAGAGGTTTTCACTCCTCTTTAAACCGATATTCAAGGCGAACGAGTTTACAGACAACCCGGTCCACTTTATTACGCGTTCAAGTCTATGCCACGTATCCAACATGCGGTATTATTATTTTATTTTGCAAATGTACATCATTTGTCCTGAAATGACGCAACATATAACAAGATAATATTGCAAAAATAGCATTAAAAATTGAAAAAACGCGCTCTTTTTCAAGAACAAATCGGTCAATACGGCAAACCGTCTTGAATTTATTCAATCTTCCGAAAATATAAAAAGCTCTTTTTATCCCACTTTTCAACGCGCTGCGCAAATTTCGTTCGCTCCGCCGCTCCCGTCGAAAAAACCGGCTCCGTTTTCCGGTAGAAATCCTGCCGGGAAACCCCGCAAAACCGATCCGGAAGCGCCGCGCGACAAAAATTACAAAACGCAGACCGCACATTTTGCGTCTCCCGCAAAAAAACGGCGGAAGCGGCGAAGAACCGACCCGGACAAAGACGCACGCGCGACGGTCAGGGACGGAATCCGGCAACTGGAACGGATTCCGAAACCGGGATTTCACGACAAACGAAACGACCCCCGCCACGAACGCCGTTCCGTCGGCGTGTAAAACCGACGATATGTACGATCGTTTCGCTATTTTTCTTATCTTGCAATCAATTAACCGCCCGTACCCGCCGGATCGTTCCCGGCCGTGTCCGGGCCGATCCGCAGACTCAACCTATTTAATATTAAAAATGCGCCATTTTTATCTATCAGTCGTACTCCTATCGGGAATACTTCTTTGCTGCTGCGCTCAACGCGAATTTACGCTGGAATGGGCGCTCAACCTGGCAGGCGACAACCGGGCCGAACTGGAACGGGTGCTCGACCACTACAAACAAAATCCGGCCGACAGCCAGAAATACCGTGCCGCAGTCTACTTGATTACGAACATGCCGGGGCATTACAGCGTCGACTCCGTTCTGGCCAACCGTTTTTGCGACAAGGCCGACTCGGTGATGGCGATCCCGCTGGACACGTCGTTCCTGGAGCTATCGAAAACGGATTTCAACATGGCCCGGAATCTGGACTGGGAAAAGTTCAAAGTCCCCGCCCTCGAAAAGATTTCGAAAGAGATGCCTTTCAAACAGGAATCCCTGAGACCCGACATCCAGGTAATCAAGGCCGATTACCTGATTAAAAATATCGACAGCGCTTTCGCGACCTGGAAGACGTCGCCGTGGTCGGCACATCTGAATTTCGACCACTTCTGCGAATTCATCCTCCCCTACAAAGTGCAAGACCCGTTCCTGCCCGACGACTGGCGCGAATACTGCCGGAAATTCTGCGATTCGATCGTGGATCTGAGCGACATGGATCGCTGCCAATATTACAAAAACTCGATCCATTGGGCCGCCCGGTTCGTCAACAGCGCGCTGCTCCCGAACATGCGGATCATCGGCCCCTATACCTACAACGGCAACCAACCTATCAGGATGTCGACCTGGATGAAAAAACACTTCGTCTCGTGCGGCGAAAAAGGGATCGTCTGCATGGCGGTCATGCGGAGCAAAGGCATTCCGATGGCCGTAGACTACACGCCCCAGTGGCCGACCGGTTACGAGGGCCACTCCTGGTGCGCGGTGCTGACCACCGCCGGCGGCAACTACGAAAAGTTCGATCCGTTCGAAGGGTTTCCGGGCGAAGCCTACCGTCCGGGAGAAACCATGGCGAAAGCTTTCCGGGAAGGGTACGCCATCAATCCGCTGCTGTTCCGTATCAACCGCTCGGGAGAAGACGTTCCTCCGTTTCTGCGCAACAGTTTCATCAAGGACGTAACGTCCGAGTACATGTCCACGCAGACGATCGAGGTATCCATTCCGGACAGCCTGAAACAGCAGAACAGGTTCGCCTACCTCTCCATGTTCGACAACAAGAACTGGGTTCCGATCGCATGGGGCGAAGTGAAACGGTCGAAAGTCCGCTTCGAAGACATCGGGCGCAGCGTCGCCTACCTGCCGTCGTATTACATCGACGGTAAAGTCGTCCCGTTTTCCTATCCGTTCACGCTCGATGCGAACGGACGAGCGGAGTATATGATCCCGGACACGACCCGGCTGCAATCGGTAGACCTGACGCGCAAATACCCGCCCCATTACCACGTGTACAACACGACCAAAAGGTTGATCGGCGGCAAATTCCAGGCGGCGAACCGACCCGACTTTCGGGATTCGGTCACGGTATTCGAATTTCCGGAAGGGTGGAACGATCCGACCGGGACGATCGACCTGAGCCGGGATACGGCCAAATACCGCTACTGGCGTTTCCTGTCTCCGCCCGACCGGCACAACCAGATGGCCGAAGTCCGCTTTTACCTCGCCGGCGACACCGTCCCGAACACAGGTAAAATCATCGGCACGCCGGGCACCCGAATCGGGGACCCGAAAAACCACAAGGAGGCCATGTTCGACAACGATCCGTTCACGTTCTTCGACGCGCCGTTCCCTTACGACGGATGGGCCGGCATGGACTACGGGAAACCGGTTTCGATGGACCGCATCCTGTTCGTCTACCGAAGCGACGACAACAACGTGTGGATCGGAGACGAATACGAGCTGTTCTACTGGAAAGACCGACACGGTTGGGCCTCGCTCGGCAAACAGAAGGCAGAAAACCTGAAACTGCACTACGACAGCATCCCCACCCACGCTCTGTTCTTCATCCGCGATTACACGCGCGGGGTTCAGGAACGCATATTCACCATCGAGGACGGCAAACAGGTCTGGTGGTAAACGCCGCGAGCAGAGCCCCGGCGCCGATTCTCCGCAGCATCACCAATCGTTCCGCCGGAGATGCTTCAGGTAATTCCGGGCTTCGGCTTTTATGCGGATCGACGTGGAATTCATGATCCGGACGGGAAAGGCGACGAGCGCTTCGGCCGTTTGTCGGGCACGGAGCGTATCTCCCTGCGACCGATACAGCCGGAACAGACAGTACCGCGGATAGATACGCGTCGGAATCATCTGCCGGGCCTGCGCGAAACACGCCTCCGCTTCACGGAACCCGTAAACGTTCAAATAAGCGTTTCCCAGATCGCACAGCGTTTCCGACGTTTTCCGCACATGGGCATGATAAACGGGGAATACGCCCAGACAATCGCAATACCGCCGGTTCAGATAAAGATGCCGGCAGTATTCCCACATGAAACCGGGATGATAGATCACGTCCGGGAGACAGTCTTTCACCCGATTCAGGCTCTCTTCGGAAGGAGACCGCATATAATCCTGCAAACGGCCGGAAGCGCGTTCGTAACGCCCCTGAAACCGAACGGCCATGCCGGCGACCGCCAGAACGAGCGCGACCGCGACGCCCCGTCCGACAGCCGGCACCGTCGCAGTGCGAAGCGGACGCAGTCGCAACAGCCCCGGCAACAGGGCATAATAAAATTTCAGCGGATAAATATCCGACGTATAGGAAAAAAACGAAAAGACCAGCAACGCCAGTATCCCGCCCCGGATCGGATCGCGGAAACGGCCCCCACGGGATTTTCCGAAAAGGGACAGCAGGAATCCGCCCGCGAGCAGCAGGCCGACCGCACCCTGCTCGCATCCCACACGAATAAACTCGTTGAACGCCCGGTGATTGTTCCCGGCGACATCCAGGAACGAAGACTGCGGATTCTCCGCAAAATATTCGCTCTGAGCATCCATATAGCGCGAAGCGTAAGAAGCGATCCCGCTGCCCGTAACGGGCGACTCGACGAACATCCGGCAACTGACCCGCCAGATCAGCAGCCGAGCGTCGGCCGAACCTTTTTTATACCCGTACAGCGCGCACAGGACGCCGGCAAAAACGACTGCCGCCGCGATTTTCAGTCCGACGGGAATCCCCGTCCATCGAATCCCGGCGGCCCGGCAAAGCAGCCAGGCCAGCGCCAGCAGCACGGCAAGCCAGGCGGCACGCGAATCGGACAGAACCAGCAGACAGCCGACGACCAGCACGGCAACCGCCCATCCGGCAGCCGACGGCCAGCGTCTCCGGCGTACCGCCCGGATCGCCAAACCGGCGCCGACGACCCAGCAAACGGCCAAGTAACCGCCGTAAGGCCCCGGATTCATAAAACTGCCGGTAACCGGAAAAAGGTTGTGGTTGGACGGAAGTACGTCCAGCCACTGTAAAAATCCGGCCGCCGCCTGCACGCAACCCGAACAGACGATCGCTCCGAGGACGAGCGGCACGGCGCGCTCCGGCACGCTGCGAGCCAACAGGTATCCCAGCAACAGGGAAATCCACTCGAAAATCGGCAGGGCGTCCGTTCCCCCGGCCTTAACGAACAACAGGTTGCACGCGCCCCACGACAGGTACAGCGCGAGCAGCACGTCCGGCAGCGCGATACGGAGCCGTCTACCGGGAGCCAGCAGCGCCTTCAACAGAAAAATAAAACCCAGAGCATACAGGCAGACGAACGCCGCCCGGAAACGGCACAGCGCGGAAAAGCAATCGAAAACCAGCGGGCACAAAACGACGAAGCCCCCGAACAGACCGTAAACCAGGTATCGTACTTTTTTCATTCCGATCCGACAAAGATTAGATAATCAAAGATATAAAAAAGAAGCGCGACCGGCGAACCGGGCCGCGCTTTCTTTTGCACCTTACCGCATATTCCGGCGTTCCGTTACTGTAACGGCGTTTCGTTCCCGTTCCAGATATCGGCGGTTTCGAGGGTCGTCATGGAATAGTCCTTCGGCTGATATTTCTTTTCGGACAGTTTATTGACCCTGCCGTCGTCGTCGATCTGGTAAACCGTGTCGATCCGCTGGGCATTCAGCGAAGAGATCTTTTTCTGGATATAATCTTCGTAAAAATAGATCGGCGTCGGCGAAGTCGGCTTCAACTCGTAAACGAAAAGCTTCATCTCTGGCGTGATTTTGTATTGCTTCAGTTTGATATCGCCGAATTTAACCTCCACATCGACCCAATCAATCGGAGAACCGTCGAATTCATAGGTCGCCAGAAGTATGTCCCTGTAATCCCCTTCGTCGATACTAATCCCCAGAATCGTAAATTCGGAATTCCCCGGTTTGCGAAATTGACAATATGCAGTACAATCCGTTTCCCGATCCGGATCTTTATAAGTAATACGTTGATTACGTTGAAAATCCTTGTAAGTATAATCCGGGAAACCCCTGTCTTCACCAGGAACATTATAAGCAGCTCGACGTTGTTTAGTTATATCCGAGGATGGAGGAGCCGTAACAGGAATATTGTCAATAACCGTTTTCATCCATTCCGATTGGGCTATGCCATGAGTTACAAAAATCAAAAGCAAAAATCCAGTTAAAAATATTTTTTTCATAACTTTAGTTTAATTATTCTTTACGGTTTTGTCGGTTGCGATATGGTTTCTTCAAGATTTTTTCCGTCATTCGGTCTAACTTGGCTTACAGTATAGCAACTTTTATTATCATTTGCGGACGGATTAAATAATACAACTTTCTCAATTTCATAATACAATCTGTTCGTACTATTATTACAACCTTTATCTACAAAGTCTGTTCCCGTTTCAATATAAGTAAAATAATACATTTTTTGGCGGTCATCGTACCCCCTCCCGGTAACGAGAATCCAATGATCGGTCGTTCCTTCGTTAGAATTTAGCCCCAATTTACGATCAACACCAACTATAATTGGCCTCCCCGCCTCTAAATGCCGTTTAATACATTTATAAGCCAACCCAAAAGTAGTCTTATAATCCACACCATAATGTTTAAGCATTCCTCGCTCTTCCCACATCAACTGATACACATGATTCGACCCTCCATATTGTCCTTTCAATCCATAATTATCCATTATTGCCTTTGCTGTAAGCAAGCAATCTCCGGTTTGATGATATCCTACAAATTTACTCCTATCCAGCAAATCGATATGCATTCCGACCGGAATCCCCGGCTGGGAAGGAAATGTTCCTCCGCCGCCGCTGCCGCTGCCGCTGCCGCTTCCTCCTCCGCCACCGCCGTAACCGCACAAACCGTTACAATTTATACCGCCGCCATACGGACATTCCGGATTCGTACAAAACGTGTGAGGCCCCAAAGGATCGGGATTCTGATCGGGAGTGACTACGATCGGATAGCATATCTCGCACAACGTCGCGTAAGGGTACGACGTGCCGCATCCCGAACAAACGAAACCTATATCGACCGGACCGTCTTCTGAATCGTTGGTTCGCATCAGCATTGCCGACGGCGTCTGCCCCAGATTCAGCCGCATCAACACCGAATCTTCACCTTGCGAAGCACGCTCCGATTGCGGAATGCCCCGACTCAGCTTCACCCGCTGCTGCCTCTCGTCTTTACGGAGAAATGCGCTCGAAACACACCCTATACCGAAAACGGGAAAGGTCTAAAGCAAATGCTTTAGACCTTTCCCGTTTCAATGATAGTGGGAGCACAGGGATTCGAACCCCGGACCCTCTGCTTGTAAGGCAGATGCTCTGAACCAGCTGAGCTATACTCCCGAATGCTTATGAACGTCGGCAACCGTCTTATTCCCGATTGCGAGTGCAAAGATAGGCAAAATATTTATTCCTCCAAATATCCGGGAGATTTTTTTGAAATTTTTACGCCCGGAGGACCGATTGCACGCAGGCGGAAGACACGAAAGCGCGGAGGTGCAAAACGAAAAATACCGGAAAGACACGGTCTTTCCGGTATTTTTCAAATCGGCAGGCTGCGCGATAACTTACTTGCGAATCGCAGCTACGCCCGGCAGTTCGATTCCTTCCATGTATTCGAGCAGGGCGCCGCCGCCGGTCGAAACATAGCTTACCTGGTCGGCCAGACCGAACTTGTTGATGCAGGCAACCGAGTCGCCGCCGCCGATCAGCGAATAAGCGCCTTTCTTGGTAGCCGCCACGATTGCATCGGCAATCGCGCGCGACCCTTTGGCAAAGTTATCCATTTCGAACACGCCCACCGGGCCGTTCCACAGGATCGTCTTCGATTCGGCGATCACCTTCGTAAACTCGGCGGTGGCCTTCGGGCCGATGTCGAGACCTTCCCAACCGTCCGGAATCGCATTCGACGGAGCGATCTGAGTTTCGGTGTCGTTCTTGAACTCTTTTCCGCAAACGGCGTCTTCGGCGAGGTAGATCTTGACGTTCATCTCTTTGGCCTTGGCCAGGATGCCGAGCGCCGTTTCAAACTGATCGGGTTCGCAGATGCTGGTTCCGACCTTACCGCCGAGGGCGGCTTTGAACGTATAGGTCATACCGCCGCCGAGGATCAGATTGTCCACGCGTTTCATCAGGTTTTCGATCACGCTGATCTTGGTGGAAACCTTCGATCCGCCGAGAATGGCCGTAAACGGACGGGCCGGCGCTTCGAGCACTTTGTCGATCGCTTTCAGCTCGCCGAGCATCACGTAACCGAACATCTTGTCGTTCGGGAAGTATTCGGCGATCAACGCCGTCGAAGCGTGCGCGCGATGCGCCGTTCCGAACGCGTCGTTGATATAACAGTCGGCATAGGAGGCCAAGCGTTTGGTAAACTCTTTCTGGCTCGCCTTCAACGCTTTTTTTGCAGCGGCTTTCTCCTCGTCGGTCGCATTCTCCGGCAGTCCGCGCGGTTTGCCCTCTTCCTCGGCGTAGAAACGGAGGTTTTCGAGCAACAGCACCTGTCCGGGTTTCAGCGCAGCGGCCTTCTTGGCAGCTTCTTCGCCCATGCAGTCGCCGGCGAAATCGACTTTCACGCCCAGACGGGCTTCGATTCCCGGGATGATGTTCTTCAGCGAAAACTTATCTTCCGGGCCTTTTTTCGGACGTCCCAGGTGCGACATCAGAATGGCGGAACCGCCTTCGGCCAGCACCTTCTTAATGGTGGGGATCGCCGCACGGATGCGGGTATCGTCGGTAATTTCGAGTTTTTCGTTCAGGGGCACGTTGAAGTCCACGCGGATAATCGCGCGCTTGCCCTTGAAATCGTAGCTGTCGATCGATTGCATAATACCAAAAATTATTAGGTTAAACTTTTTAAATATCTTTAAGAATTCCCCAAAGTTAAGCAATGTCTCGATATTTTTTCCACTTTATTAGAATTTTTTCAGGGAAAAACGTAACTTTGCTTATAATTAACTTGGGTGGAAAGGCCCGAAATTTACGGAAGGAGGAATATGGCAAAAATTTCACTGGATGCGGTCGACCGCAAGATACTGGGATTTCTGATCAAAAACGCACGGATGCCATTCCTCGAGATCGCGCGGGAATGCGGCGTTTCGGGAGCAGCCATCCACCAACGGGTCAAAAAGCTGGAAGACGCCGGCGTCATCCTCGGCTCCCGGTTACAGGTAAATCCGAAAGCGATGGGCTACGACGTCTGTGCGATCATCGGCATCCGGATCTCCGACCCGACGAAAACCGTACAGACGGTCGAACACCTGCGCAAAATACCTGAAATCACCGAATGTCATTTCATTACGGGCAAATACAACATCCTAATCAAGCTCTACTGCACGAACAACGAACACCTGATGCATACGATCTTCGACCATATCCTGAAACTGCCCGAAGTCTCGCAAACCGAAACGTTCATCTCGCTGATCGAATCGTTCGACCGGCAGGTGGAAATACCCGATCTGGAGGAATAACACGATGGCAGCAATTCGACTTACCAAGGAATTTTCGTTCGAAATGGCCCATACGCTGGCCGGATACGACGGTCCGTGCCGCGAAATCCACGGCCATTCCTACAAGTTGTTCGTCACGGTAAAAGGCGAGCCGGTCGCCGACGCCGCCGAACCGAAATACGGCATGGTAATGGATTTCGGCGAGTTGAAACGGATCGTGGGACGGCTGATCGTCGACCGGTACGACCATGCGCTGGTCATGCGGGCGACCGCCGATAACGGCGAACTGATCCGAACGCTGCGCGGCAACTACGCAAAAATCGAAGTCGTCGACTACCAGCCGACCTGCGAGAACATGGTCGCCCGTTTCGCCGCCGCGATCGAAAAAGAGCTGCCGGCAGGGGTCGAACTGTTTTCGATCCGCCTGCACGAAACGGCCACTTCGTTCGCCGAATGGTTCCGCTCGGACAACCGTTAATTCCGACCGCCATGCAGCAGCCCGTCGTCTATCTTCAAAAAACGTTTTCGAAAGAGGAATTCCCTTTCGAAAACCTGTCGGGGGCCGAATTCGAACGATGCAGCTTTACGGAGTGCGATTTTTCGTACGTAAACCTGTCGGGGGCGCTGTTCACCGGATGCGCTTTCCGGTTATGCCGTTTCGTGGTTCCCGACCTGAAACGAGTCCATCTGCAAAGCGCCGTTTTCGAAGAGTGCCAATTGTCCGGCGTGGATTTCGGCCAGTGCGAAGCCCTGGGATTCTCGGTAGATTTCCGGCATTCGAAACTGGACAACTGTTCGTTCCGCAAACGCAAAATGTCCGGAACGCCGTTTTCGAAAAGCGTCCTGAACGACTGCTTTTTCACCGAAAGCGACCTGACGGGCGCCTCGTTCGACGACTGCTCCTTGCCGGGAACCGTGTTCGATCGCTGCACGCTGAAAGGGGCGGACTTCCGCTCAGCATCGGAATTCGCGATCGACCCGGCGCAGAACAACCTGCGGAAAGCCAAATTTTCAACCTATAACCTGGCCGGACTGCTCTCCGGATACGGCATCGTAATCGAATGACGCCCGGCCCGCAAACGAAAAGATGAAAAAACTATTCCTGATCGACGCTTACGCGCTGATATTCCGATTCTATTACGCATTCATTGGTCGTCCGATGCGGAACGCCGACGGCGTCAACACCTCGGCTGTTTTCGGCTTCGTCCGCTACATCAACGAGATCATTCGCCGCGAAAACCCGCACTACCTCGGCGTGGCGTTCGATCCGCCGGGCGGCAATTTCCGGCACGAACTGTTCGCCGACTACAAAGCCAACCGCGGCGAAACGCCGGAGGACATCATCGTCTCGGTTCCGTACATTAAGGAGTTCCTCGAAGCGATGCGAATCCCGGTGATCGAAGTCCCCGGATACGAAGCCGACGACGTGATCGGCACGCTGTCGCGCGAAGCGGCCGAAGCCGGATTCGAAGTGTTCATGGTCACGCCGGACAAGGACTATGGCCAGTTGATCCGTCCGAACGTCTATATCTACAAACAACGCAAAGGCGGCAACGAAGGAGTCGAAATCATCGGCTGCGAACAGGTCTGCGAGCACTACGGCATCGACGACCCGAAACAGGTAATCGACATTCTCGCGCTGTGGGGCGATGCCTCGGACAACATCCCGGGCGTGCCGGGCATTGGCGAGAAGAGCGCCGTGAAGTTGATCTGCCAGTACGGTACGGTCGAGAACCTGCTCGACAATACCGAAAAACTCTCCGGCAAACAGCGGGAGAATATCGAACGATTGCGCGAACAAATCCTGCTGGCCAAACGGCTGGCGACCATCGAACAGCACGTTCCGGTGGCTTTCGAACCCGAAAAAATGGTCATGGAATCGCCGGACGCCGACCGTCTGGCCGAGGTTTTCCAGGAACTGGGTTTTCGCTCGCTGCTGCAGGAGATGCGGCAAGGACATCCCGACGCCGGCATTCCGACGGACGGCAAACCCGCGCGGCCCAAATCCGGCGTTTCGCCTTCCGCTCCCCAGACGACCGGGGCTCCGAACCTGTTCTCGGCGCTCGAACAAACGGCAGGCGGGAGTTCCGGACAGGCCGACCTGTTCGGCGCAAACACCTACGAAACGATCGACACCGTCGCGCACACCTACCACATCGTCGAAACGCAGCAAGCGCTCGAAGCGCTGCGCGACCGGCTCGCCGCCGTCCGTGAATTCTGTTTCGACACCGAAACCACCGGCTTCGACGTATTCGGCGACCGGCTGGTCGGTATTTCGGTCGCCGTCGAACCGCACGAAGCCTGGTACATCCCGTGCAACCCGGAAAACACGAAAAGAATCATCGACACGCTACGCCCGGTTTTCGAAGACGAGCGAATCGCTAAAATCGGGCAGAACGTCAAATTCGACATCATGATGCTGCGCAGCGCCGGCACCGAGGTGCGCGGTATGCTTTACGACACGATGATTATCCACTACCTGCTGGACCCCGAATCCCGGCACGGCATGGATCACCTCGCCCGCACGCTGCTGAACTATTCGCCGGTACCGATCGAAGAGTTGATCGGCAAAGGGGTCCGCCAGATCACGATGGACCGCGTGCCGATCGAAAAAGCGGCCGCTTACGCCGCCGAAGACGCCGACGTGACGCTGCGGCTGCAACTGCGCCTATGGCCGCAGTTGCAACAGGCCGGACTCGAAGAACTGTACCGGACGATCGAGGAACCGCTGATCCGCGTGCTGGCCGATATCGAGATGACCGGCGTAAAGATCGACGCCGAAACGCTGGCGGCCTCGGGCCGCGAGCTCTCCGGACAACTTGTCGGACTCGAAGAACGCATCCGGGAACTGTGCGGCGATCCGTCGCTGAATGTCAACTCGGCCAAACAACTGGGCGAGGCGCTGTTCGCCCGGCTGAAGATCGACCCGAACCCGCGCAAGACCAAAACCAAACAATATCGCACCGACGAGGAGTACCTGCAGATGCTCTCCGACCGCCACCCGGTCGTCGGACTGATCCTCGAATACCGCGGCCTGCGCAAGCTGCTTTCGACCTACGTCGAAGCGCTGCCGCAACTGATCAATCCGCAGACCGGACGCATCCACACCTCGTTCAACCAAGCCGTTACCGCAACCGGGCGGCTCAGTTCGACGAACCCGAACCTGCAAAACATCCCGGTGCGCGACGAACAGGGCCGCGAGATCCGCAAGGCGTTCGTACCGTCGGACGACGAACACCTGCTGCTGTCGGCCGACTATTCGCAGGTCGAACTGCGGCTGATGGCGCATTTGAGCGGCGACGCGATCATGATCGACGCCTTCGCGCACGATGCCGATATCCACACGGCGACCGCCGCGCGAATCTTCGGCGTCGCTCCGGCCGACGTAACGCGCGAACAGCGGCGGCAGGCCAAAACGGCCAACTTCGGCATCATTTACGGCATCTCCGCTTTCGGGCTCGCCCAACGGCTGCAAATTCCGCGCACCGAAGCGAAAGCGATCATCGACGGATATTTCGCCACCTTCCCGGGCGTCAAAACATACATGGAGGACGTGGTAAGCAAAGCCCGCGAAACCGGCTACGTCAGCACGCTGTTCGGACGCAAGCGGATGCTGCCGGACATCCGTTCGGGCAATGCGGTCGTCCGCGGGCTGGCCGAGCGCAACGCGATCAACGCCCCGATCCAGGGCGGCGCGGCCGACATCATGAAACTGGCGATGATCGCCGTGCACCGCGAGTTGCGCGAACACGGACTGCTGTCGCGCATCATCCTGCAGGTACACGACGAACTGGTCATCGACCTGCTGAAAAGCGAAGAAGACGAAGTGCGCGAACTGGTCGTCCGTTGCATGGAGAACGCCGCGCGACTCAAAGTAGCGCTGATCGCCGACTGCGGTATCGGGAAGAACTGGGTCGAGGCCCATTGACCTCCCCTGAAAATCTGACGGACGACCGGGAAAACCGGACAAAACCGCCTGCAACGCAAACGGCCGGAGCGATATCGCTCCGGCCGTTTGCGTTGCGTTCCGTTCCGGGAACCGCGCGCCTTCCCGCGCCGTTATTCGACCCGAATCGCCTCTTTCGTATCGAAATCATACGATGCCACGAGGTCGAAATCGAGCTGCTTGCGTTGCAGATCGGCCCGCGTCACGCGGATGCGCACTTCGTCGCCCAGGGTAAACGTCCGCTTGTGCTCGCGCCCGCGAACCGCGTAATTCTCCTCGTCGAACACGTAAAAATCGTCGGTCATGTCGCGCAGCGCGACCATCCCTTCGATCTTCGTATCCTCCAACTCGACGTAAATGCCCCACTCGGTAATGCCCGAAATATGGCCGTCGAACTCCTGATCGAGCTTGTCGAGCATGAATTCGACCATTTTGTACTTGATCGAGGCCCGTTCGGCATCGGCGGCACGCACCTCCATCGCCGACGAATGCTCGCACAGGCGTTCGTAATACTCCTTATCCTCGGACTTTCCGCCGGCCAGGTAGTGCGCGAGCAAACGGTGCACCATCATATCCGGATAACGACGGATCGGCGAAGTAAAATGCGTATAATAGTCGAACGCCAGCCCGTAGTGCCCGATATTGTCGGTCGAATAAGTCGCTTTGGCCATCGAACGGATCGCCAACGTCGAAATGATGTTCTCTTCCTTACGGCCGTGTATTTTCTTCATCAGCCGGTTGATCTCCTTCGCCACGGCCTTGTTTCCCTGCGCCTTCATCTGATAGCCGAACCGCGTTACGAAACTGCGGAACTGCGCCATTTTATCGGTGTTGGGCTTGTCGTGAATCCGGTATACGAACGTGCGATCGCTGTTCTGCACTCCTTTGCGCTTGCGGCCTACGAATTCGGCCACCTTGCGATTGGCCAGCAACATGAACTCCTCGATCAGTTGGTTCGACTCTTTGATCTCCTTGAAATAAACGCGCAGCGGTTTGCCGTTCTCGTCCAGTTCGAACTTCGCCTCGTCGCGCTCGAAATTGATCGAACCGTTGCGGAAACGCTCGGCGCGCAACTTTTGAGCCAAGTCGTTCAGCAGCAGGATTTCGTCGGACAGATCGCCTCGTCCCGTTTCGATCACGTCCTGCGCTTCCTGATAAGTGAACCGGCGGTCGGAATAAATCACCGTCCGCCCGAACCATTCCTGCTGCACTTCGGCTTCGGGGCTCAGCTCGAAAATCGCCGAAAAACACAGTTTTTCTTCATTCGGGCGCAGCGAGCACAGTCCGTTCGACAACCGTTCGGGCAGCATCGGCACCGTTCGGTCAACCAGGTAGACCGACGTGGCGCGGGACTGTCCCTCGGCGTCGATCATATCGCCCGGATGCACGTAGTGCGTCACGTCGGCAATGTGTACGCCGACTTCGAAATTACCGTTCGGCAGGCGCCGGATCGAAAGCGCGTCGTCAAAATCCTTCGCATCGGCCGGGTCGATCGTAAAGGTCGTCACGCCGCGCATATCGCGCCGGCGGGCGATCTCCTTCGCATCGATCGTATCGGGAATCTTCTCGGCCTGCTGTTCGACCTCCTGCGGATAACTGTACGGCAGATCGAATTCGGCCAGAATCGCATGCATTTCGGTATTGTTGTTCCCCGGAGTGCCGAACACGTCGACGATCTCCCCTTCGGGACTCTTCATCGTATCGGGCCAGCCGACAATGTTGACCAGCACTTTCTGCCCCTGTTTCGCACCGTTCAGCGAACGTTCGGGAATAAAAATATCGTGCGCCATCTTACGGCTGTCGACATGCACGAAAGCGAAATTGTCGGAACGTTCAACCACGCCGACGTACTTTTTCGGCGAGCGCTCGATCACTTCGACGACCTCCCCTTCGGGATTTCCGCCGCGCCCCTTACGCGTAATGGCCACCTTCACCCGGTCGCCGTGCAGCGCATGTCCGGCGCGCGACGCATTGACGTAAACATCCTTGTCCATCCCTTCGACGATCACGTAAAGCGCGCCCGAAGAGGTCATATCGACCGTTCCTTCGACCGTTTCGCGCTGCGAACCGCTGAGGCTGTATTTTCCCTCGGATACCTGACGGATCACTCCCTGCCTGAGAAAGTCGTGCACGATCGCGCGCACCTGATCTTTCTGCTCCCGGGTCGCGGCTCCGGCGGCCGCACTCAGACTTTTCACCGAATAACGTTTGTCCGGCAACGTACGGAACAGCTCCATGATCAGCGTTGCGGGATCGGTGTACAGACCTTTTTCCTTGCCGGAGGTCTTTTTTCCTTTTGCCATAATCTCTCTTTTAAACAGGTACAAAGTTAGGCAAATAGTTCGCATTCTTCCAAAACAGTCGGAAGAATTTGTACGAAACTGCGGATCAGCGGATTTTCCTGTCCGTAAAGCGGTGCAGTCCGCGATCTTTCATCCACAGGCCGAGGTAGCAGAACGCCGCATGGTAGGCGACCCACTCCTCGCGCGACGGATAAAAGTCTTCCTGCCGCTGCTGGTAATACTGTCCCGTCGTATCGCGGGCCTGCATCCGCAACATCTCCTGCGCCCGCACGTCCGCCCAGGCCGACGCCGGGACGTCGAAACCCTTGTCCCAGCCGAAAGCCATCGCCATCACGTCCATCATCAGAAAATTCGCCTGGCGGCCGTACCCCCAGTCGTTGCCTTCGGGGTAGTAAATCTGCGGAGTCGCCTCCCCTTTATCGCCGCGCACGTACATCGTGCGACCGTCGCCGACCGGGCGGAGCGCCAGCGTCCGGTACAGCAAATCGCCGTTGTAAACCGTCGCCCGCGGCATCCGCAGGCCCGCCAACCGCCAGATCCAAGCGTTGTACCCGTTGTGCATGAAAGCGGTCATGTAATCCGGATGCAGGATATTGTGGTTGACCACGATTCCGTAAGCATCCACATTGCTGCCGCGCAGGATTTCGTTCAGTCTGAAACCATTGATCTTCCGTTTACTGCGCAAATCCTGCGGTGCGGCGTAGGCCGAAAGCTGCAACTCGACCGACTTATCGTACCAACCCTTCCAATGCGGATGCTCCGGCATCATCGCGGCGGCGATCACCAGAATCGTCGAGTTCCACGAATTTTCCTCGGCCTTGCTGTCCCCCTTGAAGACCACTTTCCCGTTCGCATCCCTGTAATACGGAACCTCGTAGTCGATCAGCCGGTCGGCCTCGTCGACGGCCATCCGGCGTACCAGCTCCCGATCCTGCGGCGTCAGGTCGTCCCACAGCAGCCAACCCGCCGTAGCGGCGAAACTGGCCCACAGCGCGCTCTGCCACTCGTGTCCCCAGCCTTTGTCGCCGGCATTCACCCGATGCCGCACCGCGAGCGAGGCAGTCATTCGCACCGCCTTGGCGACCGCTTCTGTTTCAGAAACGCCGGTAACCGCCGGATCGTACACCCCGAATTTCAACGACACGGCCAACGCGAGCGCTTCGCTGGCCACCGGACGGATATGATGTTCGCGGATCCCGCCGAAATCGAGGTATTCGCCCGACTGGGCTCCCAATTTTTTCACCTGGTCGTACCACTTGTTCAGCGCATATTTGTTGCTGTTCAACAGAATCGTTCTCACGCGGTCTTCCAACCTCCCGCTTACCGGAGCCGGATCGAACCGGGCCCAGCGTACCGGCGCTACCGCTTCCGGATCGTCCCCCGACGGACGGACGGTCCCGACAGCGCGGGAACACCCGCAAATGCAGGCGAAAACCAGTAAAAATCTCAGCGGATCGTTTTTCATAATATCGGATTCAAGTTAGTCTCATACGCGAGGCATCCGGCTTATGCAACCGTTTGCACAAAGATATGGATTTTACCGCAGAAACGAAAACCGTCCCCCCGGAATCCGGAGGGACGGCCACGATATCGTCCGTTTTTTCTAACGGTGTTTCTCTTTATACTTATCGATCTGCTTTTTAATAGCGTCGAGACACTGATCGATCGCTTCTTCAAAAGTTTTGCAACGACGTTCGGCAACCAATTCGCTGCCGGCGACATCCATTTTTACGACGGCCACTTTATTGCCCAGTTCATCGTCTTTGTCGACTTTCAGGTTTACCTGCGCGGAGAGAACACCCTCAACAAACCGATCCATTTTGTCCATTTTGTGTTGAATGAAGTCGACGAGTCTCTGGTCGGCATCAAACTTTACGGATTGAATCTGCACTTTCATAATTATCCTCCTTATCTTTTTTAGCCCTCGGATGGGCGTGATTATAGATCTCTTTGAGCTTCTCGATGCTGTTGTGCGTGTACACCTGCGTCGTTTCGAGACTGGCGTGTCCGAGCAGCTCTTGAATCACTCGGATATCGGCCCCGTGGTTCAGTAGGTGGGTGGCGAACGTATGCCTCAGCACATGCGGGCTGCTCTTGCCTTGTACGCCCGCTCCTTTCAGCACCTCATGCACCGCATTGTACACTTCACTGCGCCCGATCGGCTTTCCTTGTTGCGTTAAAATTAAGAAATTATTTCCGTTTTTACAAATATTTTGCGCTTCGATCAGCTCCCGATAATGCCGTACCCGCGCGGCTACCGGCTCGATCACCGGGACGATCCGCTCCTTATCTCCTTTGCCCCTCACCTTCAACGTCCGGTATCCGTCCGAGAAATCTTCCGTCCGTATACCGGTCAGTTCTGCAAGACGGATGCCAGTCGCGTAAAACAACAGCACCACGACGGCGTCCCGTTCCGTAGAAAAATCGTCGGATGGTTGCATCAGCGATGCGACGATGCGCTGCATCCGGCTTTCTTCGACGAACGACGGCAGTCGCTGCGGCGTTTTCAGCGCCGTGATATGCGCGAAAAGATCCGATTCAACGATCCGTTGCTTGCGAAGGTAGCGAAAATAGGCCTTTACCGACGAGATTTTCCGGTTGATGCTCCGTGCCGCCATTTTTTCCGTGCCGCCGAGCGAGACGATCCAAGCCCGCAGATCGTCGGCCGTCACCCGCGCCGGGTCGAACGGTTCCGCCCCGTCCCGCGTACAGAACCGAGCGAAGCGGCGGATGTCGTCGCCATAGGCTTTCACGGTCAGTTCCGAATAACGCCTTTCGGCGCGCAGGTATGTCAGGAATTCGTCCATTGCCGTAAAGGTAAATAAAAAACCGTCCGGAACTACGTTCCGGACGGTCTCGTTTATGATAAAAACACGCGTACTATTCTTCCTCCCGCTTCAACTGCTCGACGTAGATCGCATGCAGCTTGTTCTCACGCGCCGTAATGGACGGCTTCGTAAAATACTGGCGGCGACGGAGTTCTTTCAGCACACCGGTTCTTTCGTATTTTCTTTTAAATTTTTTGAGTGCGCGTTCAATGTTTTCGCCCTCTTTGATCGGCATGATAATCATTTTGCAAAAATGGTTTTAAATTTTTTAGTAATCAAAATTCGTAAATCGGTGTAAACCGACGCTCCCGCGCGGGTTTACTGCACTCTGAAACAGAGATACGGAGAGAGCTTCTCAGCCTGCTGCTCCGAAATGATATGTTGCTCTGTCAAATCTCTTATACTACGCCAACCTCCTTTTAATTGTCGGTATTTCAATAACCGGTTTAAAACTCGTTCCGGCAGGTAGGGATGATCCCTCAACTGCAACGGGAGTGCAAAGTTAATATCAATTTTTTGAATTTTACTACTGTCTACCCAAATTTGTTGCAAAATGCGGCGATAATTTTCATCGGTCATCCCCTCGATCTCGCGTAGCTGCCCGATCCGGGCGAATCCGCCGAGCCGTTCGCGGTAACGCACGATTCGGCCGGCCGTCAGCGGCCCGATCCCCCTCACCGCGACCAACGCGGCCGAATCGGCTCCGTTCAGCTCGACCGGGCCGGAAACCGAATCCGGCGCACCGCGCTTCTCCAGAAGTTCTTCACGGCGCCCGACAACCGAATCAATCCGGATATAGGGTTCCAGTTTTCGATAGCGGTCGGCCGACACCATACGGCAGCGCGCGAAGTCGGCGGCCGTGCGGAAAACGGCTCCGGCCTGCCGGTAATGCACGATGCCGTCGGCCTGTTTCGGCGAAAAACCCAGACGCAACAACCCGTCCCGATCGACCGTATTCGGATCGAAAAGAAACGGTCGGACGGAATCCGTCCGGTACTCAGCCGCCCGCGCACGGGAATTTTTCGCCCGATACGACGAATCGAGCACCCGATCGCCGTACATCGTGAAACTCCGCTCGAAACGGGGTTTGCCTTGCCACAGAAACAGCAGCGCGATCAGCACCAGCAACGGAATCAGCAGCAGGATCCGCCTCCCTTCGCGGCCGGAGCAGGTCGTCCAGGCCTTCAGCAACGCTTTCAGACGCTCTTTCATCGGATTCAGTATTCGGCGGACGCGCGCCGTTGCAGTTTCAGGTAGCGCAACGACGGGGACTCCGTCCGCGGCCCGAGTCCGTACTCCTCCCAGCGGGCGTCGACCCGCGCGATCGTTTCGGGCGACGACGCCACCACGTTCGGCCAGCGGCGCGCGAACCCGTTCACTCCGCCGGCTTTCGTCCGGGCGTCGAAAATCGCCGTGCCGCCGGAAAACGCCACGTCGCGCGACGGATCGCAGTTCGACGAAGCGAGCCACAGCAAATCCCCGTAGGAAAATCCGTAGGCCCCGACATCCAACAGGACGGCCAGCGGCAGGTCCGAGACCCCGTTCCGTCGCAGAAACGCCGGAACATCGGGTACGACGGACGAGGCGGCATAGAGCAGCAACACGCCCCACGACGCGCACAGCGAATCGTCCGCCCTCTCCACGCCGCAACAGTTTTCCCACCGCTGCGGCAGTCCGACGGGCGGTACGACGCCGTCCGGATCGACCCCGGTCAGATCGAAGGCCAGTTTTCCGCCGAGCCCCATCCGGGGAGCGGCATGATCGAGCACATCCAGCGGCCCGCGCGACAGCACGACGTCTTCCGGAACGCGCACGCGGCGCAGCAACTGCCGCAACACCTCCGGATCGCGGACGTCCCTGCCGGACGATGCGACCGCCATGTATTTGTTGAACATCATCTGCCCCACGCCCCACAACGACGAAGCGACCTTCAACGCTTGCCCCGGATAGTTCCGCACGATATCGACGACCGCAATGTTATGGGCCGCACCCTGCACGGGCATATACAGATCCCTGACCTCCGGAAGCATAGCCCGGCGGATCGGCGCGAGGAAAATCTTTTCGGTAGCCTTGGCGATGTAAGCGTCCTCCTGCGGCGGCACGCCGACGATCGTCGCCGGATAGACCGCGCCCCGGCGGTGCGTAACGGCCGTGACATGGAACACCGGATAAGCGTCTTCGAGCGAATAGAAACCGGTATGGTCGCCGAAAGGTCCTTCGGTCGTCTTCGGCTCGGCCGGATCGACATAGCCCTCGATCACGAAATCGCAGTCTCCGGGCACCCGCAGATCCGAAGTCAGGCAGCGCACCAGTTCGACGGGACGGCGACGCAGAAACCCGGCCAGCAAGTACTCGTCCATGTTATCGGGCATCGGCGCCGTCGCAGCGTAAGTGTACGCCGGATCGCCGCCCAGACACACCGCCACCGGCATTCGCCGTCCCAACTCCGCATACCTGCGGTAGTGGCGCTCGCCGGTCTTATGCAGGTGCCAGTGCATTCCGGTCGTATGCTCCGACAGGATTTGCATCCGGTACATCCCCACGTTGCGCACGCCGCTGTCCGGATCGACCGTATTCACCAGCGGCAGGGTCACGAAGCGGCCGCCGTCGTGCGGCCAGCACCGGAGCACCGGCAGCAAACTGAGACGGGCCTCTTCGCCTGTCAGCACGACCTGCTGGCAGGCTCCGCGCCCGCCGCGGTTGCGCGGCAGCCAGCGCGACATCTTTTCCAGCACCGGCAGCATACGCAACTTGTCCATCAGCGACGGCTTCGGCGAAGTCAATTCGCCGAACAGCGCGTCGATCCGCTCGGTAAGCTCTCCGAGCCGTTCCACGCTGAGCGCCATCGCGATCCGGCGGTCGGAACCCATCATGTTGGTCAGCACGGGGAACGCCGTCCCGGTATTTTCGAACAGCAGGGCCCTTCCCCCTCCGGGCCGCTTCGACTCGCGGTCGGTCAATTCCGCAATCTCAAACTGCGGATCGACCGGCACGCGGACCCGGGCCAGTTCGCCGGCCCGTTCGAGCGCCCCGATATAATCGGTCAGATTTTTATACATAGCACGATTCGAATGAAATCTTTCGGATACGGTCTCCGTACGGACCGATCCGGAAGGCGCGGATCACTGCACCAGCAGGTTGCACCCCCGGATTTCGCTGCCCGAAATACGTCCCAACATCCGGAACGCCCCGTCGCCGCACACGACGCCGAGGTCTTCGGTCTGTACGAAAGAACACGAATAAAGGTTCGCCAGATCGATGACGTTGATCCCGCCCGTCCGCCCGGCAGGCAGCGTGCAGAACGGATCGTTCAGATCACGCACCGACACCCGCATCCACGACGGCGTCCGGAAGATGCCCTCGCCGGCGGAATAGCCCTGCGACATCAGCTCGGCCATCCCGTATTCCGAATGGACGGACGGTACGGAGAACGCCCGGCACAACAGTTCGTGAAACGCCTCGCGCGGCAATTCCTCGCGGTGTCCCTTCATGCCGCCGGTCTCCATCACCACCGTATCGTACAGCGGTCCCGGACGCCGTTCGGCCAGATCCCACAGCGCATAACTCACTCCCAACAACACTTTCCGCGCCGTACACGCCCGCATATCGCGCAACAGGGCCTCGTGGTCGTACAGATAAAAACCGCCGCCGGCCCCGTCGCGGATCAGCCGGTCGGCCATGTATATCAACGACGACCCTTCCCGTTCGAGGTAGCTGGGCAGCAACGCAAAAACGGCGACCTCGCCGACCGGCCCGTAAAACCGTTCGAAAGCGCGCGTAAAAGCCTGCCGGTAAAGCTCCAGGTCGGCGACATAATGTTTCGCCGGCGTCTGACCGGTCGTGCTGCTACTGGTAAAGACCGTCTCCGGCTCGCGGTCGGCCGCATAAACCCGACGGTTCTTGAAAACCCCGATCGGTAAAAAAGGGATTTCGGAAACCCGCCCGACGGATTGCGGCCCGATCCCGAGCAGGCCGAGGTACTCTCGGTACGGCGCACAAGCCTCCGCCTGGAAGCGGAACACTTCCAGCGCCAGCCGGTCGAACTCTTCGTCGTCGCGGACAGAAAAAATCCGGTTCGGATCGATCATCGCCCGACCTTTTACAGTTGCAACAGGAACCGTTCGCATTCCAGCGCGGCGGCGCACCCCGACCCGGCCGCGGTAATCGCCTGCCGGTAATGCGGATCCTGCACGTCGCCGGCGGCAAAGACGCCGACAATGTTCGTGCGGCAACTCCCCGGCGCCGTTTTGATATATCCTTCGTCGTCGAGTTCCAGCGAGCCCCTGAAAATCTCCGTATTGGGCTGATGCCCGATCGCCACGAAAAAGCCGGTCACGCCGAGTTCTTCCTCCTGACCGTCGGCACGGCGCACGCGGACCCCGGTTACGCCGGAATCGTCGCCAAGCACCTCCTGCGTCGTGGTCTCGAAACGAATCTCGATGTTCGACGTGGTCATCACGCGTTCCTGCATCGCCTTCGACGCCCGGAAACGATCCTTACGCACGATCATATACACTTTCCGGCAGATCGTCGCGAGATAGGCCGCCTCTTCACAGGCCGAATCGCCGCCGCCGACCACCACGACGTCCTGTCCCCGATAGAAAAAGCCGTCGCACGTAGCGCACGCCGACACGCCCATCCCCCGGAACCGCTGTTCGGACTCCAAACCCAGGTAGCGGGCTTCCGCCCCGGTAGCGATAATCAGCGCTTCCGCCTCGATCCGCTTCTCGCCGTTGACGGTCACCCGAAACGGACGCATCGTGAAATCCACCCCGGTCACCGCACCCATCCGGATATCGGCCCCGTATCTGATCGCCTGCTGCTTCATATTCTCCATCAGGACGCCCCCGTCGATCCCGTCGGGGAATCCCGGAAAATTCTCAATCCGCGTCGTGGTCGTAAGCTGTCCGCCCGGAGCCATCCCTTCGTAAAGGATAGGCGTAAAACCCGCGCGCGAAACATAAATCGCCGCCGTATAACCCGCCGGCCCGCTGCCGACGATCAGGCATTTCGTTTTTTCGGTCTCCATATCGTTATTTTTAATCGTTGCGTAAGTAGCTGCAAAAATCAAACAGATTATACAAATATAGAGGATATTTTCGAAACGGCGCGAATCTGGACGAATTCGTTCCGCCGCGACGGGCCCGGCCGCCGCCGGCGTCGCGGAAATTATGATTTCCCGAAAAAAATGCCTATTTTTATAGCCATAAAAAACAAATCGCCGTATGAGACTGCGTTCATTGATCTTATCTATTGTCGTAACCATTTTACTTTCAGGATGTTCGTCCGTAAAATCGTTTTTCGGCAGTTCGAAAAAACAGCAGCGGCAAAAGGCCGGAACGGAAGTCGTGGCTGAAAATATTTCCGCACGGACATCCGAATCCGACGGCAATTCGCTCTCTGAAAATTTAAAATCCGATAACAACGTGTGCGCAATTCCGGGCGTAGAACGTCCGGAAGCGATGATCAAACCGCTGAAGGCGCGACCGGAGATGAGTTTCGGCGAAACCGAAAGCGCGAACGTCCGCATCCCGTTGCGTTATAACAATCCGTTCCCCGAATCGGGCGAACTGGTCGTTCCGCTGTGCGAGCTGGAGACGGAATTCTGTTATCCGTATCCGGGAAAACTGATCTCCCCGTTCGGGCGACGCGGACGTTCGAACCACACCGGTATCGACATCAAGGCGATCCCGAACGACACGATCCGGGCCGCGATGCCGGGCGTCGTGCGGATGTCGAAACCGTACAGCGGATACGGCAACCTCGTCGTGATCCGGCATTACAACGGCATCGAGACCGTCTATGCGCACCAGTCCCGGAATCTCGTCCGGGTGAACGACGTCGTCGAAGCCGGCGACCCGATCGGGTTGGCCGGAAGAACCGGCCGGGCGACCACCGAGCACGTCCATTTCGAAGTACGCGTCGCCAGCGAACCGGTCAATCCGACGCTGCTCGTCGATCCGGACAACCGTTGCCTGCGCAGCGACCAAACTCTTTACTGTTATAACCGGGGCGGAGCGATCCGCGTCTCGACAAAACGCGCGACGACTTATATTCCGGACAGCGACGGCAACCAGCCGATTTTTGCCCAGACCCTCGAACCGGCGGATAAAACGGCCCCCCGGGAATCGTCGCCCGCGACAGCCGCCGAGAGAGACAACTCGCCGCAACAAACCGCGCCGACCTACCACTATGTGAAAAAAGGGGAAACCCTGTCGCACATCGCGGTAAATTACTCGACGACCGTCTCGAAGTTGTGCGCGCTGAACGGAATCAAGCCGAACAGTCTGTTGCAGATCAAACAGAAATTGCGCGTCAAATAGCCGTCCGCGGATTTTGAACCGCTCCGCACATGAAACTGCTCGAATTTATCGTCGCCTCGTCGTTACTGACCCTGATGCCGGGTCCGGATATTTTGTTTGTCATGGCCCAAAGCATCGTCCAGGGACGTAAGACGGGGATCGCGGTGGCCTTGGGGCTTTGTTCGGGATTGTTCGTACACACGGCGCTGGCCGCGCTCGGCATCTCGCTGATCATCGCCTCTTCCCCGATCCTGTTCGCCGCCATCCGTTACGCGGGAATCGCCTACCTGATCTATATGGGCATCGTTTCGCTCAGAAGCCGTAACGACGCATCCGTCTCCATCGCGGACAGCGCGGCCACCCTGCAAAACGAATCCGCCGGCACGTTCGGCAAGCTCTACCGGACGGGAATCACGATGAACCTGCTGAACCCGAAAATCATCCTTTTCTTCCTCGCGTTTTTTCCGCAATTCCTCGACAAAACATCCGCGACGCCGCGCATCGACATCCTGATCCTCGGCACGACGTTCGCAGCAGTAGCAATTACGATCTTCACGATCGTGGCCCTGGTCGCCGACTGGGTCTCCGCACGGTTCGGCGCACGGCAGATCCCGCCAGCCACGCTGGCCTGGATCCGGGCCGGAGTCTATTGGACGATCGCCGTGCTGTTCCTGTTCTACTGACGTCAGCGGCAATTGCCGTCCACGCAGCCCCGGAATGAAAAATATTTCTGCATCAGGTAGCTGTAAGCGACCGAGATCGCTTTGGTGAGGGCGTTCGACGGCGTAGGATAGATCCCGATCACGCCGACGAACAGTTTCATGCACAGATAATTCAACAGGATCGAGCCGCACACGCTCATCAGGTAACGGAACAGTTGCACGCGTCCGCGCAACGGCGAACCGTGAAACGCGATGTGACGGTTCAGCCAGAACCCGGTGAAGAACGTGATCGGAAAAACGATCATCCAGGCGGCGTTATACGACGAAACGGCGACAAAGTCGCCGAGATGTACGACGCCCTCCTTGTCCAGCACGAAATTGTAAAGAATGAAATAAAGCAGCAGGTCGAACCCCATGTTCGCCCCGCCGCAAACCGCGTAACGGAACGTCTGTAACGGCACCAGCCGCCGCAACGGCGGCAGGTAAAAAATATCAATGATGCGGGTCAGTCTCCGGGCAAACGTCATTTCTTTTTCAGGTTTTGCTGTTTTTCCTGCAACGCGTACATCTGGTCGCGGTAAGCGGCGGCGGCGGCAAAATCGAGTTCGCGAGCGGCATTTTCCATCGCTTCGCGGGCGATCTTGATCGCCGATTCGATGTCGTGCTCGGTCATGTAGGCGGCCACCGGATCGGCCGCCACTGCAAAGCCGCGGTCCCCGGTCAGGTCGTACAGCGCGCCTTCCCCTTTGCGGCCCTGCAACGCTTCGCCGGAAAGGATCGCCCGGCCGCTCTTGATCGCCTGCCGCGGCACCACGCCGTGCAGGTTGTTATAATGTATCTGCTTTTCTCGGCGGCGGTTGGTATCCTGTATCGACAGCCGCATCGAATCGGTGATCTTATCCGCATACATAATTACCCGTCCGCCGACGTTTCGCGCCGCGCGCCCCGCGGTCTGCGTCAGCGAACGCGCGCTTCTCAGAAAGCCCTCCTTGTCGGCGTCCATGATCGCCACCAGCGAAACTTCGGGCAGATCGAGTCCCTCGCGCAACAGGTTTACGCCGATCAGCACGTCGAACAATCCGGCGCGCAGATCGTCGAGGATCTGCACCCGTTCGAGCGTATCGACGTCGGAATGAATGTACCGGCAGCGGATTCCCATCCGGTCGAAATATTTATAGAGCTCTTCGGCCATTCGTTTGGTCAGGGTCGTCACCAACACCCGCTCGTCCGCTTCGGCGCGGATTTCGATCTCCTCGACCAGGTCGTCGATCTGGTTCAGCGTCGGACGCACCTCCACCGGCGGATCGACCAGTCCGGTCGGGCGGATGAACTGTTCGACCACCGAACCCTCCGATTTGATCAGCTCGTAGTCGGCCGGCGTGGCGCTCACATAGATCACCTGATTTTCGAGCGATTCGAATTCGTTGAATTTCAACGGTCGGTTGTCCAACGCGGCCGGCAACCGGTAGCCGTAATCGACCAAGTTGTTTTTACGCGAACTGTCCCCGCCGAACATCCCCCGTATCTGCGGGATCGTCACGTGACTCTCGTCGATAATCAACAAAAAGTCCTTCGGGAAATAATCGATCAGGCAGAAGGGCCGACTGCCCGGCGAACGCCCGTCGAAATAGCGCGAATAGTTCTCGATCCCGGGACAATAACCCAATTCCTTAATCATCTCCAGGTCGTATTCGACGCGCTGTTTGAGCCGCCGGGCCTCGGTCGGCTTACCGATCGACTCGAAAAACTCGCATTGTTTCCCCAGATCGAGCTGGATCATCCGGATCGCCTGCTCGACCCGTTCGCGCGTCGTCACGAACAGATTGGCCGGATACACGATCACGCGTTCGAGCGATTCGAGCCGCTGTCCGGTCACCGGATCGATCAGGCTGATCATCTCGATCTCGTTATCGAAGAAAACCACCCGATAGCACTTCTCGCCGTAAGCGGCGAAAATATCGACCGTATCGCCGTTTACACGGAACGTGGCCGGCCGGAAATCGTTCTCGCTGCGGGTGTAGAGCGCATCGACCAGCGCGTACAGCAGTTTGTTGCGACTGATCACATCGCCGACTTTCAGCTCGACCGACGTGGCGTGGAAGTCCTCGGGATTGCCGATCCCGTATATGCACGACACGCTCGATACGACGACGATGTCGTTACGGCCGCTCAACAGCGACGAAGTGGCGCTGAGCCGCATTTTCTCGATCCCTTCGTTGATCGACAGATCCTTTTCGATAAAAGTGTCCGTCGTCGGCAGATAGGCTTCGGGCTGGTAATAGTCGTAATAGGAGACGAAATATTCGACCGCATTTTCCGGGAAAAAGTTTTTGAACTCGCCGTAGAGCTGCGCCGCGAGCGTTTTGTTATGGCTCATGATCAGCGTCGGCTTATTCAGCGCAGCGATCACGTTGGCCATCGTAAACGTCTTGCCCGAACCGGTAACGCCGAGCAGCGTATTGTGCCGGCAACCGTCCCGCAACGCCGACACGAGCTGCCCGATCGCTTCGGGCTGATCCCCGGTGGGGCTGTATTCCGATACCAGTTTGAAATCCATGGTGCAAAGGTAAGAATTGATTTAAAAATCCGGTCACGTCGTACCGTTTATTCACAAAACCGGAATTAATGGCTATTTTTGCATAAAATTTAGCACTTTTCCGGATGGGTTTACTTGGGGTCTTACTGTTGGGAGTCGGATTGAGTCTCGACACGTTCGCCGTCTCGCTGTCGCTGGGATTCGCCGGGTGCACGACGCACCGGCAGCGAATGCGTTTCCTGATCGTCATCGGCATCTTCCACTTCCTGATGATCATGGCCGGCTGGTTCCTCGGCGAAAACGTGAGCCGGCTGATCGCCGACTACGACCACTGGGTAGCCTTCGGGCTGCTGGCGATCGTCGGCGGCAAGATGATCAAAGAGGGCCTTTCCGCCGAAGGAGAATCGGTCAACTGCAACGACCTGTTATCGCTACGCAATACGCTGCTGCTCGGCGTGGCGCTCAGCATCGACGCGCTGATCACCGGATTCAGCCTCGGGATGGTCAAGATCAGGTTGTTCGACGGACCGCCGCTGGGCAACACCCTGCTCGCGGCGCTGCTGATCGGCCTGTCGGCTTTCCTGATCTCGGCCGCCGGACTGAAGATCGGCAAACGCGTTTCGTCGCGGCTCGGCCCGAAAGCCGAAATCTTCGGCGGCTTGATCCTGATCGGCATCGGCGTCAAAATCCTGATCGAACACCTCAGCTAAAGCGTTCCGGCCGGCGCGCCGCATCCTACAATCCGAAAATTATCGTAACTTTGGATTCCGGAAACACCGTTTATCCCTATGATCGACAAAGCAACCATAGACCGTATTTTCGCCGCCGCCAACATCGTCGAGGTGGTCGGCGACTTTGTCACCCTCAAAAAGAAGGGGATAAACTACCAGGCGTGCTGCCCTTTCCATAACGAAAAAACGCCGTCGTTTGTTGTCTCGCCGTCGAAGGGGCTATTCAAGTGCTTCGGCTGCGGCAAGGGAGGCAATGCCGTGACCTTCGTGATGGAACACGAAAACATGACCTATCCCGAAGCGTTGAAATACGTCGCCCGCAAATACGGCATCGAGGTCGCCGAACGCGAACAGACTCCCGAAGAGGTGCGCCGCAACGACGACCGCGAGAGCATGATGGTCGTCTCGTCGTATGCCGCCGACTATTTCGTCCGGACGCTGCACGACACGCCCGAAGGACAAAGCATCGGCATCGGCTATTTCCGCGAACGCGGGTTCTCGGACGCCACGATCCGGAAATTCGGACTCGGCTACTGTCCCGACGGCGGCGACACTTTTACGCGGCAGGCGCTGGCCGACGGCTACAAAGAGGAGTTCCTGGTCGGCACCGGACTGACGATCAAACGCGAGACGGGCGGCTATTACGACCGTTTCTGCGGCCGGGTCATGTTCCCGATCCACGGGATCAGCGGACGCGTAACCGCATTCGGCGGCCGGACGATGCGCACCGACAAGAAAGTCGCGAAATACCTGAACTCGCCGGAATCGGAGATCTACCACAAAAGCGACGTCCTGTACGGAATCTATTTCGCCAAACGGGCGATCACGCAGCAGGATTGCTGTATCCTGGTCGAAGGTTACACGGACGTCATCTCGATGCACCAGTCCGGAATCGAAAACGTGGTCGCCTCGTCGGGCACCTCGCTGACGGACGGGCAAATCCGGTTGATCGGCCGCTTCACGCGCAACGTGACGGTGATCTACGACGGCGACAGCGCCGGCATCAAAGCCTCGCTGCGCGGGATCGACATGATCCTGAAAGACGGCCTGAACGTGCGGGTCGTGCTGCTGCCGGACGGAGACGATCCCGACTCGTTCGCCCGCAAGCACAACGCGACCGAACTGCGCGATTTCATCCTGTCGCACGAAGAAGATTTCATCTCGTTCAAGACCCGGTTGCTGTTGGCCGAGGCGGCGGGCGACCCGCTGCGCAAGGCGGCGCTGATTGCCGACATCGTGCAGAGCATTTCGGTCATTCCGGACGCCATCACCCGTTCGGTCTACACGCGCGAATGCTCGCGGCAAATGGAGATCGACGAACAGATCCTGCTGCGCGAGATCGCGCTGCGCCGCGTCGAACACACGGCCGGCAGCGAAGCCAAAGAATTTATCCGCAACCAGGAAATCATCCGCCGGCGCACGGAAAACCAACCGGCCGCCATAGCGCAAGTCGAAGCGGGCAGCAGCATCGAAGAACTGGAAAACGAACTGATCAAATACCTGCTCAAGTACGGCGAGCACGACTTCGAGTACGTCGAAGGAAAGGAGGTCGTCGAACTGAACGTGGCCGAAGTGATTATAAACGACCTCGACCAGAACGGCATCGTGATGAAAAACGCCGTACTGCACAAAATATACGAAGAATACAAAACGCTACGACAGAGCGGCGAAGGAATCGGCATGAACCATTTCATCAACCACCCCGATCCGGAAGTCAGCAATGTCGTGGTAAACCTGCTGACCTACGACGACAATTACATGGTCAGCAAACTGTGGAAAAAATTCGACATCGTCGTCGAAAGCGAACAGGAGCGGCTGCCGGTGGCGGTTCCGCGGGCCGTGATCCTGTACAAGTCGAAAGTGATCGACGACATCATCGCCGGGCTGCGGGCGAAACTGGCCGACCAGTCGCTGCCGGAGGAGGAACAAGCCACCCTCACCCACCAGATTTCGGTTCTGAACCAGGAACGGACGCTGATATCGAAAAAACTTTCGCGGCTGATCGTCTGAATGATTGCCCCGCCGAACCGGGCCTCGCCCCGTCTCTCCTCGCTTTCATCCGTTTGCAAAAAATATTTGCCGCATTTTTCGTATCTTTGAATCCGGAACATTTAAAAACGGATTATGAGACGACTGACCCTCCTTTCTTTTGCATTCGCCTTGCTGCTGCCGCTCTCGGTTTTTTCCGCAAAAACGAAAAAAGCGGTATACATTATTCTGGACGGAATTCCGGCCGACGTGATCGAACGGCTCGATCCGCCGGCCATCAAAGCCGTCGCAGCCGAAGGCGGTTACTCGCGCGCCTACTGCGGCGGAACCGTCGGCCGGTACGACCAGACGCCGACCATTTCGGCCGTCGGTTACAACTGCATCCTGACGGCCACCTGGGCCAACAAGCACGAAGTCTGGGACAATTCTCCGAAACCGGACTATAATTACTGGTCGATTTTCCGGATCGCCAAGGAACAGAAGAAAAATTTCAAAACGGGGCTTTATTCGAGCTGGACGGACAACCGTACCGTCTTGCTCGGCGAAGGGCTTCCCGAAACGGGCAATTTGAAGATCGACTACGTCGCGGACGGGCTCGACCTCGACACGAAAAATTACCCGAAAGAGAAAGACGACCTCCATATTTTCAAGATCGACGAAGCGATCTCCGAAGCCGCCGCCGAAGGAATCCGCAACGACGCCCCGGACATGAGCTGGGTTTACCTGTGGTACACGGACGACGCGGGACACTATTACGGCAACGGCGATTTCATGGACGAATACGTGATGAAAGCCGACAAGCAGGTCGAACGAATCCGGGAAGCCGTGAAATACCGCGAAGCCAACTACGACGAAGAGTGGCTGCTCATCGTGACGACCGACCACGGACGCGGCCCCGACGGATACCACCACGGCGGGCAGTCCGAACGCGAACGCACTTCGTGGATCGCCACGAACGTGCAGCCGAATGCGCACTTCGCCGCTCCGCTGCTGTCGATCGTAGACATCGCCCCGACGATCTGCCGCTACCTGGGCTTCGAAGTTCCGACGGACGTGCTGTGGGAGCAGGACGGGATGCCCTTTATCGGCAAGGCGGACATCGCCGGCATCCGGATCGACCGCAAAGGCAACGCCGTCGAACTGGGATGGACGAGCCTGAACGACAAAGCTACGGCCACCGTATACGCCGCCCGCTCCAACAACTTCAAACAAGGTTCGCCGGATCGGTGGGTCAAGGTCGGCAAAGTGAAAGCCGGCGCGGGAAGTTTCACCTACGACCTCTCCGCAAACCCGGACGGTTTTTATAAATTCGCCGTCGTAACGCCGAATAACCACCTGACCTGCTGGGCTCCGGCCAAGTAACCGTTCGGGAAACAGGCAGGGGCTCCCGCAAGCGAAAGCATCCGTCCGGAATCTCCGGACGGCCGCTTTTTTATTCGGGGAAACAGGTGGGCAAAGCAGCCTCGACGGACGCACCGGAATCCATACTCGGAACCGATTGTCGATTCCCGGTCCGGCCGGAAAGGCCCCGTTCCTCCCTCAAAACAAACCGGGCCGCCCGAAAGGACGGCCCGGCCTCGTCTATGCATACAACCTATTCGGCATTCAAAATCTCCAGGATCTTGATCGCAGCGGTCGAGATCGGAGTTCCGGGACCGAAAATAGCGGCGGCGCCGGCTTTGTACAGGTCGTCGTAATCCTGGTGCGGGATCACGCCGCCGACGATCACCACGATGTCCTCGCGGCCCAGCTTCGCCAGTTCGGCGACGATCTGCGGAACGAGCGTCTTGTGGCCGGCGGCCAGCGACGATACGCCCACCACATGCACGTCGTTTTCGACGGCCTGTTTGGCGGCTTCGGCCGGGGTCTGGAACAACGGCCCCATATCGACGTCGAATCCGATGTCGGCGTAACCGGTAGCGACTACCTTCGCGCCGCGGTCGTGCCCGTCCTGACCGAGTTTGGCGATCATGATGCGGGGCTGGCGACCCTCCTTTTTGGCAAACTGCTCGGCCATTTGTTTGGCCTTCGCAAAACTTTCGTCGTTTTTCACTTCTGCTGAATATACTCCTGATATTGAACGAATAACAGCTTTGTATCGTCCTACGACCTCTTCGCAGGCATCCGAGATTTCACCGAGCGACGCGCGCACTTTGGCGGCTTCGACGGCCAGTTCGAGCAGATTCCCCTTCTTCGTGCGGACACATTCGGTAATAGCGGCCAGCGCGGCTTTCACTTTCGCTTCGTCGCGGTTGGCGCGAAGTTCGTTCAGACGCTTGATCTGGGCTTCGCGGACAGCCGTATTGTCGACGGCGAGAATGTCGATCGGATCCTCTTTTTCGAGACGGTAACGGTTGATCCCGACGATCGTATCGTTGCCCGAGTCGATGCGCGCCTGTTTGCGGGCGGCCGCCTCCTCGATACGCATTTTCGGAATACCGGTTTCGATGGCTTTGGCCATACCGCCGAGCTTTTCGACCTCCTGGATCAAATCCCAGGCCTTGTGCACGATCTCGTCGGTCAGCGATTCCACGTAATAGGAACCGGCCCACGGATCGACCGCGCGGGTAATGTTGGTCTCTTCCTGAATATAGATCTGCGTATTACGCGCGATACGCGCCGAGAAATCGGTCGGCAGCGCGATGGCTTCGTCGAGCGCGTTGGTATGCAGACTCTGGGTGTGTCCCAGCGCGGCGGCCATCGCTTCGATCGCGGTACGCGCCACGTTGTTGAACGGATCCTGTTCGGTCAGCGACCAACCGGAAGTCTGCGAGTGCGTACGCAGCGCCAGCGATTTCGGATTTTTCGGGTCGAACTGCTTGACGATCTTCGCCCACAGCAGACGGGCGGCGCGCATCTTGGCGATCTCCATAAAATGATTCATGCCGATAGCCCAGAAGAACGACAACCGCGGAGCGAACGTATCGACGCTCATGCCGGCATTAACCCCCGTTCGCAGGTACTCCAGACCGTCGGCCAGCGTATAAGCCAGCTCGATGTCGGCCGTAGCCCCAGCCTCCTGCATGTGGTAGCCGGAGATCGAGATCGAGTTGAACTTCGGCATATTCTTCGACGTGTACTCGAAAATATCGGCGATGATCTTCATCGAAAATTCGGGCGGGTAAATATAAGTATTGCGCACCATGAACTCCTTCAAGATGTCGTTCTGGATCGTACCGCTGAGCTGGTCGAGCGTGCAGCCCTGCTCCAGACCGGCCACGATGTAGAACGCCAGCACCGGCAGTACGGCGCCGTTCATCGTCATCGAGACGGACATCTTGTTCAACGGAATGCCGTCGAACAGCACCTTCATATCCTCCACCGAGCAGATCGACACGCCGGCCTTGCCGACGTCGCCGACTACGCGCGGATGATCGGCGTCGTAACCGCGGTGCGTAGCGAGGTCGAACGCCACCGAAAGCCCTTTCTGGCCGGAAGCCAGGTTACGGCGATAGAACGCGTTCGATTCGGCCGCGGTCGAAAAACCGGCGTACTGACGGATCGTCCACGGACGCATCACGTACATCGTACTGTACGGACCGCGCAGGAACGGCGCGATACCGGCGGCATAATTCAGGTGCTCCATGCCTTCGAGGTCTTCGGCCGTATAGGTTCCTTTCACGGCGATGTGCTCGGGAGTTACCCAGGGCTCGTTTTCCTTGCACCCTTTCGCGCTGCAGCACTTTGCCGCGGCGCCTGCATATTTTAAATCTGAAAATTTTGCTCTCATGACAATCCCTGTTTAAATACCGAGTTCTTTAAGATAATACTGGAGGGTTTCGAGCACGTTGTTGCGGACGCTGATAAAGTTCTTGATCCCTTGTGCTTCGAGCTCCTCTTTGCAGGCGGGCGCCCCGGCAACCACGAAAATCGCCTTGTCGCCGAGCAGCTTGAACGCCTCGGGAGCCAGCGTAGCGTAGTCGTCGTCGGCCGCGCAGATCACCACGATCTCGGCCTTCGCTTCCAACGCGGCTTTCACGCCTTCTTCGACGCTCTTGAAATAGGTATTGTCCTGCACGCGGATCCCGGCGCAGGCGAAGAAATTGCACGAGAACTGCGCGCGGGCGCGGGCAAAAGCCAACGCTCCGCAGGTCAGCATGAAGGCCTTCGGCTGTTTGCCGCTGCGGTCCACCTTCAGGCGCATCTGTTCGAAAGCCATCGCGCCGCGGTACGGCTTCAACGGACGTACGCCGTCTGCCGCCTGGGACGCGCAACCGCATTTGCAGGTCGATTTCCCGGTAACGACGTCTTCGGTAATCGCCTCGTCGGCCACTTCATTGAAATTAGGGAACTGGTTGGTTCCGAGCAGCGTCTCGCGGCGGGTCGCGATATTCGAATTCTTTTTGGCGGCGGAAGCTTCGACCTGATCCTGGATAAAACCGGCTTCGAACGCGGCGATGTAACCGCCTTTCTCTTCTACCTGCCGGAACAGGTTCCACGCCTGCTCTGCGATCGAATTGGTCAGGTTTTCGATGTAGTACGATCCGCCGGCGGCATCGCAAACCTGGTTGAAATGCGACTCTTCTTTCAGCAGCAACTGCACATTGCGGGCGATACGCGCCGAAAAATCGGTCGGTTTTTCGTACGGCGTGTCGAACGGCAGCACTTCGATCGAATGAACGCCCGATACGGCGGCGCTCATCGCTTCGGTCGTGCCGCGCAGCATGTTGACATACGGGTCGTAAACGGTCATGTTCCATTTCGAGGTCACCGCATGCACCTTCATCTTGCTTGCGCAGCCGCGCGAAGGATTGTACGGCGCCATGATATTGGCCCACAGCAGCCGCGCGGCGCGGAACTTAGCGATCTCCATGAAGTAGTTCGAACTGATCGCCATCGAGAAACGCAGCGCCGGAGCGACCTGATCGACGCTCAGGCCCTGCTCCATCAGTTTCACCACGTATTCGTGCCCGGCAGCCAGCGTAAAGGCCAGTTCCTGCACGATCGTGGAACCGCTGTTATGGAAAATCTCGCCGCTGACGTTGACAAAACGAATCCTCTTGTATGCGGCTCCCTTCGAGATCAGCGACGCCAGATTCTCAAAACCCTTGCACTGCCCGTTCTTGCAGGCCATCGTTCCTTTCAGCGTCAGCTTTTTGACGATCGGGTCGAGCACGAAAGAGGCTCTCACCGTTTCGGGATCGACTCCCTCCTTATCCATTTTATCGATAAAAAGGCCCGCTACTTTTTTGGTGGCGCAGCCGCTGAAAACGAGCTCGGTATTTTTTACCGAAATCCCGGACAGCAGCGTATCGAGGTCGGCTGCGGAAAACTCCTTGTCCCCGATCACGAAACCGATCGATTCGACCCCTTTGGTCAACAGGACGGTAGCCTGTGCATTGGCCTCTTTCGGACATCCGACCTCGATGGTCTGGACGATCCGCCAGTTGTTGTCTTTCCCGGTACCCCGTACGTACGGAAATTCCCCGCACTGCGAACCGAGGTACTTGATGCCGTCGAGATTCTCGGCGCGGTAGTACGGGCGGACATTGAATCCCTCGGCCGTTCTCCACACGAGTTTTTTCTCATAATCGGCCCCTTTAAGGTCTACCGCGATCACCGATTCCCACTGCTCGGTCGAAACCGGCGGAAATTCGGCGAACAGCTTCTGTTCCTTATTTGCCATAGTTTTATGATTTGATAAGATTAGTTTTCCCCGCATCTGAAAAATCAAATGCATACAAAGTTATAATTTTTTTACGAACAGACGGCAAACCGCCGGACATTTTCGCCCTTCCCCTACGAAAACAGACCGACGCGATGCGACAATACGGCTACGCGATCGCACGAAGAGTCCGGATCGACGGTCGGCAAAAAGCGGACGGATACGACGCGGTTTTGCGAAAAAAACGTATTTTTGTTCCACCGAATCCAAAATTTAAAAATCTGACCTATGAAAAAACTGCTATTCTTCTGCGGCGTCGCGGCCGTCTTATGCAGCTCTTGCGGCAAACGGATCGCCCGCGTCGAATCGGTCGACATCGTACCGCAGCCGGTATCGGTCGTCGCCTCTGACGGGGCGTTCGACCTGACGAAAAACACCAAAATCTGCCTGCTGTCGGACGACTCGACGCTGAACTACTCCGTCCGCCTGTTCAACGGCCTGCTCGACAAATCGTTCGGCAAACCGCTGCCGGTGATTAAAAGCACGCAGCCCGAAGCGGGCGCGATCAACGTGCGATTGGGCGGCCTGCAACCCGAGGAATATACGCTGAATATCCGTCCGGACGGCGTCGACATTACCGGAGGAAGCCCCGCCGGCGTATTTTATGCCTTCCAGACGCTGCGGCAGTTACTGCCGGTAGCCGTAGCGCGGGGCGAAAAAGCCGGCGTCATCGAATTGCCCGTCGCGGAGATCGCCGACAAGCCGCACTTCGCCCACCGCGGCGGAATGCTGGACGTGTGTCGTCACTTCTTTACCGCCGACGACGTGAAAACTTTCATCGACATCCTCGCTATGCACAAACTCAATCGTTTCCACTGGCACCTGACCGACGACCAGGGTTGGCGGATCGAAATCAAACAATACCCCAAACTGACCGAGGTCGGCGCGTTCCGCGACCGCTGCAACCTGCAAGCCGAAGCCGACGCACCGAAAGATTCGGTTCCCTACGGCGGTTTCTACACGCAGGACGAAATCCGCGACATCGTACAATATGCCGCAAAACGGTTCATCACGGTCATCCCCGAAATCGAAATGCCGGGGCACGCCTCCGCTGCGCTCGCATCCTATCCTTACCTCGGCTGCAAGGGTGAAGGGTATGTCGTTCCGTCGACCTGGGGCGTAAAAGCCGACGTGTACTGCGCCGGCAACGATTCGACGTTCCGGTTTATAGAAGGCGTCCTGTCGGAAGTGGTCGAACTGTTCCCGTCGGAATACATCCATATCGGCGGAGACGAATGCCCGAAAATCAACTGGCAGCAATGCCCGGCATGCCAGCAGCGGATCAAAACCGAAAAGCTAAAAAACGAGAACGAACTGCAAAGTTATTTTATGCAGCGGGCCGAGAAATTCCTCGCAGGCAAAGGCCGCAAGATCGTCGGCTGGGATGAGATTCTCGAAGGCGGCATCTCGGAAACGGCGACCGTCATGTCATGGCGCGGTTCCGCGGGCGGCATCGAAGCGGCTAAAAAGGGGAACCACGTCATCATGGCCCCGAACTCGCACTGCTATCTGGATTATTACCAGACCGACAAGATCGAAACCGAACCGAAATCGATCGGCGGGCATCTTCCGATCGAGAAAGTGTACTCGCTCGATCCGTACGAAGGACTGAATGCTGACGAACAGCAGTATATCCTGGGCGTACAGGGCAACCTGTGGACCGAATTCATCAGCGAATTCGACCATGCCGAATACATGTTGCTGCCGCGCCTGGCCGCACTGGCCGAAGTGGGCTGGTCGTACGACAATAAGGATTTCGACAGTTTCAAGAAACGCGAAACTTCGCTGGCCAGGCTGTACGACGCTTACGGGTACAAGTATGCCAAACACATGTTCCCCGCAGACAGCACGGTCACGGGCACGACAAAATAAAAAACCGGTAACGGCCGCCGTACAATCCGATACCGAACTTGAACAAAAAAGCGATGCGGGAATCCGCATCGCTTTTTTTACCGTCTTCCGAAAACGCAATTCGTCATCCACCGACAAAACAGAGAACCGGCGGATCGGATTCTATCTCCGAAAACTGAAACAGGGATAAAAGATCGACCGTTAAATGCAGGAACAACCGTATGAATCACAAAAAGGCGATTGTCCCGAGGCACAACAAGCCGTACAACTTCCGCCGTCAGCATAAGTCGTGGTGCATTGTCCTCCCGGGCAACCGGAGTCTTCATTTTCGGTTAACGCTTCAACGTTTTGCATGAATAAATCGCCGACCGCATTCTTGTACCGAGCGGTAAACACGGTTACTGCCGCAACGGCGGTAACGAAACCCAATCCCGCAAAAACGAACAGACTTTTTCTTTTCATAATGCTTTGATATTAATTGTTATAGGGTAATAATTCATTATTCCTTCATTTTCACCATTACAATAATCGGATTATCGTCCGATGTTATCTCGCCCAAACCTTCTACGAAAATCTTGTCTGAACCGTCCTCGGGAAAATCGATCATGCTGCTCGGGATAATCACATCGACCAAGTAGTTTTTATAATAAACCTGATGAACACAACTCGGGAAACTCGAATTGAGATAAATATAGGCCGGGAAATCCGTCAGGTCGTTTTTGATTTTTTTCGTATGATAGGTCTTATCTTTATACCTGATATAATAACGAACGTCTTCTTTCCGAAAGAATCGTTCCTCTGCGCCTTCTTTAAAATAATACGAAAAGGACATTATATCGGAATTATTGATATTTAAAACGGGGAACATGGCTACACGATTCGCACTCTTAATATATTCCATCTGTTTCTCCAACGGCCTTGCCCCTATCGAGCCGCTCATACCGTGTTTGCCGAAATCTACCGTAAAAACAGCCGAAGCGTCCTCGTCGCATATTTTGTAAAACGAATTATCATACATTAGGGACATAAAAATTTCGTTGCTATCGTTTACCACAAAACATTCGCTATATGGGAAAAATACAGATCCTTGGGTCTTTATGACTTTATCGAATAGTGTTTTTACTATTTTGCCGTCTTTCACGATCAGCAGACCCGCATTTGTTCTTTCATCATCGACTACATTGTCGAGCTGCTGCGTCGCATAATAATATACGCTGTCCGTTCTCTTGCATGAGGTAATTCTCATGGGGCATAACGCGGGATATTCGCCTATAAACTCGAAATCGGGGAGACTATAACGATATAAAGGGGTTTTATCTCCCATAAAATTAATAAATTCGATAAACTCTTCCTTGTCGTCGACGAATACCGGTTTCATCAAAATGTATTCGCCGGGCCCTCGCCCCTGTCTTGCAAGTTTCGAAACGAACCGACCGGATTTATCAAAAAGAAATATCGCCTGCTGGGACTTGTCTACTACATATATATATTTATCTTTGATAATGATTTCTCTAATTAAACCTAAAATATCGCCCGGTTCGGTTTGCAGTTTTATTACTTCTATGGAGTCCGCGATTTCGGACAGATTCATATACTCTTGCGCTTGATGCGGATTGATATTAATAATATCAGATGCAATATTTTGCCGGGGTTTCTCTTTGCAACCCGAAAAAACGACCGTTATCACGGCAATAACAATAAAACAGAGAATCTGTCGCTTCCTTTTCATATTATAATATAGTATAGTATAATAACAATAGCTTATTTAACGTGAATAAATATAAGAATTCACGGGTGATAATTTAGTTTCAGATCAGAACAAACGCCGCAAGCATTCATCCGATTCATTTACAAACCTAAGAAAAAAAAAAAACTTTGCAAAATTCATCACGAAATATTTACGATTTCAAGCATTACAATAGAAAAAAATCGTGAAAACAGAAAAAAATAACAGGCCGTATTCCCTAACGGTTGAAAACATCCGACAAACAATTTGCAGTTAATTAGAAGTCAGGTGCACGTGTCGACTATTCGGCAACACGACTCAAAATAAATCGTACACCCGCAAATCCCGTATCGGAATCACGTCAATTTCGGCAGCCAAAGCCGCGCCGAAAAAGGCCGGAAAGCCCCTATTCCTTTTGTTTCCCGGCATCGATCAGATCGATAAACTGCGCCGCCACGTTCCGGATATCGTACTGCGACAGGTCGATTCCCCGCACCTGCGCGCGGTAATCGCCGCGAAGCGCCGCGCGGAACCCGTCCGGATCGAACGTGCGGTCGTTGAACGACAGGATCGGCCGGCCGGTCATCGCATAGTCGATCAGCTTGCTCGGCGTAGCGTTCGACGTAGTATTGTCGAAATTGATCAGAAAATCGGCCGCGCCGAGCCGTTCGATCAGCCGTTCGCGCGGCAACGCTTCGCGCAGCACGATCCGGCCGCGCACTCGCTGTTGCGCTTGCCGGATCATTTCGGCGAAACAAGGGTCCAGGCAATTGATATACAGATCGAAGCGAAAATCCGCATCCAGCGTCTCCAGAAAATCGAAAAAGAAGCGCGGGTCGCGGATCCGCTCGTAGAAACGGCCTGCGTAGGCGAACGTCGGCTGCGGATTCGGCTCGTAAGGCCGGCGTTTCACGGCGTTCAGATCGAATCCCTGCGGAATGATTCTTATCCGTTCCCGGCTCTTATAAGGCGTGTAACAGCCCAACGCTTTTTCGACCGGAATCGTAAAATAATCGAACCGGCGCCCCCAACATTTCAAGATCAGGTAATAGGCAGGAAACACGTTCGGCGCCACATCGCCGCGGAACGGCGGATCGCTGAATTCGGCGATCGTCACGGCATGCCTCAGGTTCGGATTCCGCCGCATCGCCCGGGATACGGCCCGGTGGATCGCGGCCGGATACGAAATCGACAGCACGGCGTCGAACGGCTCGTCCAACGCGACCAACCGCCGGAAAATCCCCGGATTGTATTTGGCGAAAAACTCGTGGCAGTAAAAATAGAGAATCCAGCGCTGTGCGAATTTCGGGATAAATCGGCGGATGCTCTTATTTCTGCGGGCGACCGCCGACCCGCCCCGTCCCTCTACCGTACCGTCGGCAAAAATCACCCGCAACCCGTCCGCCTGCAACGGATCGTCGCGAAAAACCTGCCGGTTCGGAATCAGCAACGTTACCCGGTGTCCTTCGCGCGCCAGCTCGCGCGCCAGCTCGGTCGTGCGGAACGCCCGAGGCGAAAGCTCCGGATAACACGCATCCGAAACCATCAGTATTTTTTTCGAATCGCTCATAACCAAAGATTTTGAAACGCCGGGAGCCGTTCAGTCCCGAAACTCCCGCGGCAGAACGCCTACTTACCGGTCAACAGACCGCAGGTAATATTCCACCGCATCCGAAGCAGGTACCACCCTTTCAGCGGCTGCAGGCGGCACAGGTAGCCGAATGCGAATACGCAGGCCCCGCCCCATTTGACCGCCTCGGCCAACAGACGTTTCGGGAACGAAACGCCCCCTTCGGAGCGGGTGCGCACCCGCTCGCTGACGCCGATCATCCGGGTCAACCGTTCGAAATAAGCCCGCGTCAGCTTCGACGCCGGCGTAATATGGTATATTTCAGCGCCCGGAACGTAGTAATAACGGATGCCTTGCGCCCGTACGCGCATAAAGAAGTCTTTCTCCTCGCCCCCCATCGGGTTAGCTCCCGAACGTCCGAGCGCCGTGTTGAAATTACCGAACCGATCGAACAGCCGGCGGCGGAAACCGGAATTGCCGACGCCCGGGTACCGTTTCCCGCGAAACGGCACCATGCGGTCGCCCAAATCGAACGCCCCGGTGATCATTTTCTCGATATAGTAGGAGTACCACGCCGGCAACGGCGCTTCGTAAACCGGAACAACCGCCCCCCCGGCAGCATCCAAACCCGGATTGTTTTCAAAAAAACAAAAATAGCTTTTAGCAAACTCAGGATTTGCCTCTTCGTCGTCGTCGATGAATACGATGTACTGCCCGACCGACGAAGCGATGCCGCAGTTGCGCGCATAGGAAATTCCCTGCGACGTCTCGGTCACCATCCGCACCTGCAACTGCGGATGGCTGCCGGCAAAACCGGCGACCACCTCGGGCGTATTGTCCGACGAATTGTTGTTGACGACCAGTATTTCGAACAGGCCAGGCGACAGCGTCTGACGCGCAAGACTCTCCAGCGTCCGGAGCAGGTACGGAGCCCGGTTGTACGTTGCGACTACGATCGACAGTTTTTTCATAGATGTCCTCGCGGAAAATTTTTGCGGTTCCGTCCCTTTTTCAGTAATCTACAACCCGGCGATGTAATCGTTCATGGCTTTTTCCTGCGCTTCGATGCTTTGCAGCAGCTTGAACTGCGCCTTCGAACGCTGCCAGTTGTGTTCCGGATGTTTGATCTTGTAGTAATTGTCGCCGTCGAGGTAATCCGCCAAAAATCGTACCGTCTGCATGTAGGTCAGCAATTGTGCTCCGTAGGGCAGGTTCTCGCGCTCGACGGGCGTCAGAAACGATGCAGTGCTCTCGACATACCCTTTGGCGAAGGCGCGGAAAATATCCATATCGACATCCACTTTGTCCAGATCGGGATCGTCCTCGGCTCCGGTATTGGCCGCCGTGCGGATGAAATCGCCGAAATCGGACAGCACGAACCCCGGCATCGTCGTGTCCAGGTCGATCACGCACAACGGGCGATCCTGCTCGTCGAACAGGATGTTGTTGACCTTCGTATCGCAATGCGTGACGCGTTTGGGCAGCTCTCCGGCACGGAAAAGCCGCTGCGCGAGGCACATCCTGTCGGCGCGGGCCAGCAGTTCGTCGACCATCCACCGCACACCTGCCAGGCGTCCCTGCGGATCGCGGGCCGCCACTTCGCGGAAACCTTCGAGCCGGAACTCGATGTTGTGGAAATTCGGGATCGTCTCCCCGAGCGCCCCCTCGCCGATATCGGCGAGCATCGACTGGAACTCGCCGAACGCCTGCCCGGTCAGGTAAGCCAACGGGCCGGTGATGCTCTCATGCGTAACGGAACCGGCGATAAAAACCATCATCCGCCAGTAGTTTTCCCCGTCGAAATAATAGAGTTTGCCGTCTTTGGTCGGCACGACGCGCAACACCCGGCGTTCCACATCTTCGCGGCCCGCTTCGGTCAACTTGCGGCGAATGTGCGAAGTAACCCGCTCGATGTTGCGCTGCAACAGGCCGACGTCCTGGAAAACAAGGTGATTAACCCGTTGCAGCACATAATCCGGCGCATCGCCCGCCGTCGAGACACGGTAGGTATCGTTGATCCATCCGCTGCCTACCGGAGCGATCTTTACGACCTCGCCGGCAATATCAAATAACGTTACGATCCGATCTATCTTTTCCATAATCTGCTTATTTCATTCGCCGACGCCGCTATTTGACGGCATGCGAAAATCCGTTGACTCGGTTCCAGGCTCCGCGTGTAAAATCGGGCACTTTTACAGGCATCCCGCGATGTTTTACCGACGTTTCGGTCAGTTCGACCAGCGACGACCATTCGGCGGCGTCGTACACGTCCTGATCCAGCGGCAGCCCGTTGTGCAGGCAGTAGATCAACCGGTAATCCATGATAAAGTCCATGCCGCCGTGCCCGCCGACCTGACGCGCCTTCTCGCCGATCTCTTTGGAAATGGGGTGCTCGTACTCGGCCATCAACTGATCGAACTCCGGCTTCGCCAGGAACGAATGCGCATTCGGTTCGAGAGCGATTCCCTCGACAGGATATTTCTGCGCGAAACCTTTCGTACCGCTGATCTTATGCAGGCGGTCATAGGGACGCGGGCTGGTCACGTCGTGCTGGATCAGGATCGTTTTGCCTTTGGCCGTACGGATCAACGTGGTGTTCATATCGCCCAGTTTGTAATCGGTTTCGGCATACTCGGAATCCTTCCCGAATTTCCCGGCAGCGGCCAGCGAAAGTCCCTTTTGGTCGGTAGATACCGAAACCAGGTAGTCCATCTTGTCGCCGCGGTGAATATTCAGGATTTGACAGACCGGCCCGAGACCGTGCGTCGGATACGGGTTGCCGGTATGGTCGGTATTGTATTTCAACCGCCACATATCGTAATATCCGGTTTTGTCGTCGAGGTTCAGCGAGCGCAGGTCGTGGATATAAGCTCCCTCTACGTGCATCACCTCGCCGAAAAGCCCTTGTTGCGCCATATTCAGCGTAGCCATCTCGAAAAAGTCGTAGCAGCAGTTTTCCAGCATCATGCAGTGGCGGCGCGTTTGCTCGGCCGTATTGACCAACTGCCAGCACTCGTCGATCGACATCGCGGCCGGAACTTCCAGCGCCACGTGTTTCCCGTGTCGCATCGCGTAGACGGCGATCGGAGTGTGCAGCAGCCACGGCGTGCAGTTATAGATCAGATCGACGTCCTCCCGTTCGCAGACCTTTTTCCAATCCTCCGCGCCGGTATATCCGGCGGCGGCGGGCAGCCCGGCGTTTTTCAGCGTCCCCTGAGCATTCTCCACCAATTCCGGACGCACGTCGCACAGCGCTACGATCCGCACCCCGTCCAGGTGGGTATAACGTTCCACGGCCATCGAGCCGCGCATCCCAAGTCCGATAAAAGCCACCCGAACCACCGGAATCGGATCGCAGCGCAATTGCAGCACGTCGGTCTGCCCTTTCGCGCGGGCCGGCTCGGGGAATTCGATCATTCCGTTGCGCACTTTCGGAGACTTGCCTGTCGCCGTCTCCGGGATCGCAGCCGCGAACAGCATCGCGAAGGCGACCAGTAAAACACTTATCCGTGATTTCATAACATTTCGGAATATTACTTCAATAAGAAGACAAATATAATAAAAAGCCCCGAACTTCCAGCGATCCGCGCCGACATTATGCGGCATACGGCGAAACGGGCGCCGCAGACTGAGCGCCCGCGGAAACAAAGCGGGGGACGCCCCAAAGGCATCCCCCGCAAAAATACACCGTTGTTATAAAACTATTTCACGGTGTTCATGTATTCGATCAGCTCGAGCACTTTGTTCGAGTAACCCCATTCGTTGTCATACCACGAAACGACTTTCACGAAACGCGGAGAGAGCTGGATACCGGCTTTCGCGTCGAAAATCGAAGTACGCGCGTCGCCCAGGAAGTCCGAGGAAACCACGGCGTCTTCGGTGTAACCGAGGATGCCTTTCAGTTCGCCGTCGGCAGCTTCTTTCATGGCTTTGCAGATTTCGTCGTAAGTGGTATCCTTAGCCAGCGTACAGGTCAGGTCTACGACCGATACGTCCAGGGTCGGTACGCGCAGCGACATACCGGTCAGTTTGCCGTTCAGCGCAGGAATCACTTTACCTACGGCCTTGGCGGCGCCGGTCGACGACGGGATGATGTTGCCCGAAGCGGCGCGGCCGCCTCTCCAGTCTTTCATCGAAGGACCGTCTACGGTCTTCTGGGTAGCGGTGGTCGAGTGAACGGTGGTCATCAAACCTTCTACCATACCGAATTTATCGTTCAGCACTTTGGCGATCGGAGCCAGACAGTTCGTGGTGCAGGATGCGTTCGAAACGATCGTCTGACCGGCGTAAGTTTTGTTGTTCACGCCCATTACGAACATCGGGGTATCGTCTTTCGACGGAGCCGACATAACGACGCGTTTCGCGCCCGCTTTGATATGAGCTTCGGCTTTTTCCTTGGTCAGGAACAGGCCGGTCGATTCAACGACATATTCGGCGCCCACTTCGTTCCATTTCAGGTTTGCGGGATCTTTTTCAGCAGTTACGCGGATCGAGTGGCCGTTGACAACCAGTGCGTTTTCCTTCACTTCGATCGTGCCTTTAAACTGACCGTGCATCGTGTCGTAACGAAGCATGTAAGCCATGTAATCCACCGAAATCAGGTCGTTGATTCCGACGATTTCCAAATTGTCTTTGGCCATTGCGGCACGAAACACCAGGCGTCCGATACGGCCGAAACCGTTGATACCAATTTTAATCTTTGACATAATTCTACTTATTTTGAAAGGTTAATCAATTGCCGAAAAATACCTTATAATACACCGTTGCAAAAGTATATAAAAAACAGGGAGCCTGCAAAATTATTTTAAATTTTTTTAGTAAACCGCCTCTCCCGCGGAACGTCCGTTCGGTACGGCCCGCCCCGCTACATTTCCACCTCCCGGGCGCGCTTGGCCATCGCCGAAGCGAACACGAAATCGTTCAGCTCGCGGTTATCGGCATGCAGAATATCGTGCTTGGTGCCTTCCCACCATTTCTGCCCCTGATGGATAAAAATAATGTGTTCGCCGATCTCCATCACCGAGTTCATGTCGTGCGTGTTGATGATCGTCGTGATGTTGTATTCCTGGGTGATCTCCTGGATCAGGTTGTCGATCAGCACCGACGTCATCGGATCGAGCCCCGAGTTCGGCTCGTCGCAGAACAGGTACTTCGGATTCAGCACGATGGCGCGGGCGATCGCCACGCGCTTGATCATCCCGCCGCTGATTTCGGCCGGGTACAGATGGTTCACGTCGCCGAGGTTGACCCGTTTCAGGCAAAAATTCACCCGGTCGCGCTTCTCGCTCATGCTCATCGTCGTGAACAGGTCGAGCGGCAGCCGCACGTTCTCCTCGACGTTCGACGAGTCGAGCAGCGCGCCTCCCTGGAAAATCATGCCGACCTCCTCGCGGATCGCCTTGCGCTCCTTGAACGGCAGCCGGTTAAAACAAACGTCGTTATAGTAGATATTGCCGCTGTCGATCTTATGCAGCCCGACAAGCGACTTGAGCAGTACGGTCTTTCCGGAACCGCTTTGTCCGATAATCAGGTTGGTGATTCCGGGAGCGAAGTCGGCGGAAATGTCGTTCAGCACCACGCGTCCGTCGAAAGACTTTACGATATGTTCGGCTCGAATCATGCTATGTCAAAAGTAACTGTGTGAGAATCAGGTTAAATATCAGAATCACGATACTGCTGACCACGACGGCCTGCGTACTGGCCCGCCCGACTTCGAGCGAGTTGCCGTTGGCAAAATAGCCGTAAAAACCCGAAATGGACGTGATGATGAACGCGAATACGGACGACTTGATCAGCGAATAAGTGATGTAGAAAGGTTTAAACTGGTACTGCACGCCGACGATGTAGGAATCGGGATTCACCGCCCCGGTCAGTATGCTCACGACGTATCCGCCGGCCACGCCGATAATCATGCTCAGGATCGTCAGGAACGGGAAAAAGAATACGGTGCCGATGATCTTCGGCAGAATCAGGTAGCTCGCCGAATTGACGCCCATGATCTCCAGCGCGTCGATCTGCTCGGTAATCCGCATCGTACCGATTTCGGAAGCGATGTTCGACCCGACCTTTCCGGCCAGGATCAGCGCCACGACCGTCGAACTGAACTCCAGCAGCATCGACTCCCGCGCGGCGTATCCGATCAGGTATTTCGGAATGAACGGCGACTCGAGGTTCAACGCCATCTGGATCGTAATCACGGCCCCCATGAAAACGGAGATGATCGCCACGATCCCGATCGAATTCAGCCCCAAATCCTGGATTTCGGCCAGTATCCGCTTCCGGTAGATGGCCATCTTCTCGGGCTTCGAGAAAACCTTCCCCATCAGCACGAAATAACGGCCTATCTGTTCAAACAGTTTTTTCATAATCAACATCCAAAATATCCGGCGACGGGTAACTTCCGCGACGGTTTCCACCGGCAAAATCGTCGCGGCGAACAGCCCGGAAGCCTAATTCGCCTCCTCCTTCACCTCCTCGTAATCGACGTAATCGCCGACGTTCCGGTTCACTTTTTTCTGCGCGGAAGCGGTTTGCCGCACGGTCACGTCGCCTTCCGGCTTCGGACGGCTGCTGCGGCCGAAACCCGTCCCCCACGTATAGGTACGCGAAAACCCGCCGCCACCTTCGGCGAACTCCCGCTGTTTCTTGCGGATCCAATAATTCAAAAACAACCGGCCGAGCAATCCGAACAGGTAAAACCCGACAATGATAAAAAACAATACCGTCAGCATAGCTTCGTCAACCTAAAAATTCTCCGGGGCAAAAACCCTGCAAAGAATGTCCCCGGAATTTACAAAAGTAACATTTTAATTCCGGATTGCATAAAATTGCCCTCTTTTTGACACAATACGAAGTTGAAGGCACATTTATTGCAGATTACGCGGAGGTTTCGTATATTTGCATGACAGATCGAAAAAACCGGGACGCCAAGGCGCGCCTTGGTTTGTTTGTTTTCTATTGTGTGATTAAGAACCGTAAAAAAATGATGGAATTGTCTGAATTAACCGCCATATCGCCCGTCGACGGCCGTTACCGCAGCAAATGCGAAGTGCTGGCCGACTACTTCTCGGAGTTCGCGCTGATCCGCTACCGGGTGATGGTCGAAGTGGAATATTTTATCGCCCTGTGCGAATTGCCGCTGCCGCAACTCGCCGACGTGGACGCGTCGGCGTTCGAAGGGCTGCGCGACCTGTACCGCGACTTTTCGGAAGCGGACGCGCTACGCGTCAAAGAGATCGAGAAGACGACCAACCACGACGTGAAAGCCGTCGAATACCTCGTAAAAGAGAAAATGGAGCAGCTCGGTATCGGCGCGCACAAGGAGTTCGTGCACTTCGGGCTCACGTCGCAGGACATCAACAACACGGCGATTCCGTCGACACTGCGCGACGCGACCAACGACGTCTACTATCCGCTGATCGAACAACTGGTGGCCAAGCTCACGGCATTGTCGAAGGAGTGGGAAGAGATCCCGTTGCTGGCGCATACGCACGGGCAGCCCGCCTCGCCTACGAAACTCGGCAAGGAGATTTGCGTATTCGTCGAACGGCTGAACAAGCAAATCGCGCTGTCGCGCGCGATTCCGTCGCCGGCCAAGTTCGGCGGAGCCACCGGGAATTTCAACGCGCACGTAGCCGCTTACCCGGGCATCGACTGGATCGAATTCGCGAACCGTTTCGTCAACGACATCCTGCACCTGGAACGTTCGCAGGTCACCACGCAGATCGAGCACTACGACAACATCGCCGCGATCCTCGACAACTTCAAGCGGATCAATACGATCCTGATCGACCTGTGCCGCGATATGTGGACGTACATTTCGATGGAATACTTCAAACAGAAGATCAAAGCGGGCGAAGTCGGCTCGTCGGCGATGCCGCACAAGGTAAACCCGATCGACTTCGAGAACGCCGAAGGCAACCTCGGCGTGGCGAACGCCGTATTCGAACACCTGTCGTCGAAACTGCCGATCTCGCGGATGCAGCGCGACCTGACCGACTCGACCGTACTGCGGAACATCGGCGTGCCGATGGCCCATACGGTCATCGCCTTCAAGTCGATCCTCAAAGGGATGGACAAGCTGATCATCAACCTCGACGCGATCAACGAAGACCTCGAACACAACTGGGCGGTCGTCGCCGAAGGCATCCAGACGATTCTGCGCCGCGAAGCCTATCCGAACCCGTACGAGGCGCTGAAAGCGCTGACCCGCACCAACAAGCCGATCACCGAAGCCGATATCAAAGCGTTTATCGAAGGATTGGACGTGCCGGCAGGAGTCAAGGAAGAGCTCCGCAGGCTTTCGCCGCAGACCTATACCGGCGTGTGCAAATACTAAAACCGTTTTTACGCGACGCAATGTCTCACTCAATAAAATATCGAATACGATGAAAAAGTACAAATGCCAAGTATGCGGGTACATTTACGACCCGGAAGTGGGCGATCCCGACAACGGAATCGAACCCGGAACCGCTTTTGAAGACCTGCCCGACGATTGGGTATGCCCGTTGTGCCAGGAAGGGAAAGAAGTTTTCGAGGCCCTGTAATCCGCCGCATGAAATTTCAAGCGGGACACGCACTCCGGAGCGCGTCCCGCTTTCGTTTTCCGGCAACCGCAGGAATCCGCCGCAACGCGTCGTACCGCAGTCCCTTCCTCTTCGGGGAACGGTTTTTACAAAAAATGGTTATTTTTGCGGGATAAAAATCCGACCATGAAAATCCATCGCCGCAACTCCCGCACTTTCCTGCTGATCATTCTCGGCATGCTGTCGGCGTTCGGCCCGTTCGTTACGGATTTTTACCTGCCGGGACTCCCGTCGATCGGCGACTACTTCGACGTGCCCGCATCGATGGTGCAACTGAGCCTGACGTCAAGTATGCTCGGCCTCGCCGGCGGCCAATTGCTGGTCGGCCCGATCAGCGACAAGTACGGCCGCAAACGGCCGATCCTCATCACGCTCGGCCTGTTCGTCGCGGCGACCGTCGCCTGCCTGTTCGCCTGGGACATCTATTCGTTCGTCCTGTTCCGACTGTTCCAGGGAATCGCCGGAGCGGGCGGGATCGTACTGTCGAAATCGGTCGCGGCCGATCTGTACGAAGGCAAGGAACTGCGCCGCTTTTTCTCGATGCTGATGGTCGTCAACGGACTGAGCCCGATCCTCGCGCCGGTATTCGGCGGATTCCTGCTGAACTTTACCGACTGGCACGGCATTTTCGTGACGCTGCTCGTAATCGGCATCCTGCTTTTCGCCGTCAACCTGCGGATTAGCGAATCGCTGCTGAAACACCGACGGATACAAGGCAGCGTCTGGGGCACGTTCCGAGCTTTCGTTCCGATCCTCAGACACCGCCGGTTCATGTATTACGTGCTGACGCAGGCTTTCGGGATGGGCGTATTTTTCACCTACATCGCCTCGTCGCCGTTTATCCTGCAACAGCATTACGGCCTCAGCCCGATCGGGTACAGCGTCTGCTTCGCTACCAACGCAGCGGGCATCATCGTCGGCAGCTGGCTGGCCGGCCGGTTCCGCAGGGGAAGCAACGCGCTGTCGGCAGGCCTGTGGGGCCTGGTCGGTTCCGGCGTCCTGTGCGCGACGACCCTGCTGTGCGGACTTCCGTTCGGATTCCTGGAGTCCACGCTTTTCCTGCTGATGGTCGCCATCGGCATGATCCTGCCGACCTCGACGGCCCTCGCGCTCGACATCGAACGCGAACACTCCGGCAGCGCTTCGGCCGTGATCGGGTTTTTCCAATTCCTCTCCGGCGCGATCGTTTCGCCGCTGACCGGTCTGGGCGATATCTTGTTGCTGACCGGTCTGCTGACCGTATGCTGTAGCGTCGTTTCGCTCTGTTTCGGAGCGCTGGCTTGCCGCCCCTCCCGAAACTGAACATCCCTTTACGCCCCTTCCCGGAGAATCCGTTTTGAGAAACGGTACAAAAAGCGTATTTTAGCACACGAATCAATCTTTTCAGCAATGAAAAACTTTTCGGCGATCCGTTCATACGGACTTTTAGGCATATTGCTGCTGCTCGGAACGGGCACAGCACAAGGACAATCCTTCGGCGCAGACAAACTCAAATGCGAGCAGGAGACCGACCCGATCGGCATCGAAACCCAAACGCCGCGTTTCAGCTGGCAGTTGTACGCCCCGACACGGGGCGCCGTACAGACCGCTTACCAGATCATCGTTTCGGACACGCCGGAAGCGGTCGAACGCGGCACGGGCAACGTGTGGGACAGCAAAAAAATCGCTTCGTCGCAATCGCTACTCGTCCCTTACGCAGGCGAACCGCTTGAAGCGGCAAAAAAATACTACTGGAGCGTCCGCGTATGGGACGGCACGAAAAAAGCGTCCCCGTGGGCGCGCACCGCATCTTTCGCAATGGGACTGCTATCGCAGGCCGACTGGTCGGGAGCACGGTGGATCGCATTCGAACCCGACATCGACAGCCTGACGGTGACCGACGGATTGGGACGCCACCTGCCGGTGATCGGCCGCTACAAACTGCCGCAAATGCGGCGCGAATTTCCGGTGAACAAGCCGGTGCGCCGCGCGACGGCCTACGTTTGCGGGCTCGGTCAGTTCGAACTATTCCTCAACGGCGCCAAGACCGGAGATCATTTTCTGGACCCGGCCTGGACGAAATTCGATAAAGAAGCGCAGTACGTGTCGTTCGACGTGACCGACCGACTGAAACAGGGGAAAAACGCCGTAAGCGTGATGCTCGGCAACGGTTTTTTCAATATCCCGAACGAACGCTACACGAAATTCGTCGGATCGTACGGCGCTCCGAAAATGCTTCTGAAGATGGAAATCGAGTACGAAGACGGCACGTCGGACACGATCGTATCGGATGCGTCGTGGAAAACCACGCAAAGCCCAATCACTTTTTCGAGCATCTACGGCGGCGAGGATTTCGATGCAAACCTCGTGCAGCAAGGTTGGAAAGAGGCCGGATTCGACGACAGCGGATGGCAGGATGCGGTTCTCACGAAATTCGACAGCCCGCTGCGCTCGCAGCGTACCACGCCGCTGAAAATCCGCCAGGCATTGCCGACCGTGCGCAAATATGAAAACAGCCGGGGCAATTACCTGTACGACCTCGGGCAGAATGCGTCGGGCATCGTCCGCTTGACGGTCAAAGCCAACGGCAAACATACGGTACGGATGTTCCCTTCCGAATTACAAGGCGGCGACAGCACCGCGAACCAACGTTCGTCGGGAGGCCCTTATATACTCAGCTACACGACGCTCGGTACCGGCGAGCCGGAAACCTGGCAGCCGCAGTTCACCTACTACGGTTTCCGCTACGTAGAAGTCGAAGGAGCCGTTCCGGCCGGCGAGCCGAACCCGGACGGACTGCCCGAAATCGTCGAACTGACCGGTCTGCATACGACCAACTCCGCCGCGCCGGTCGGCGCGTTCGCCTGCTCGAACCCGTTGTTTAACCGGATTTACGAGTTGATCGATTGGGCGATCCGCAGCAATTTTTCGAGCGTGTTCACCGACTGCCCGCACCGAGAGAAACTGGGATGGCTCGAACAGTCTCATCTGATCGGACCGTCGGTGCAGTTCGGCTACGACATCTCGCGGGCATTCCCGAAGATCGTCGGCGACATGGCGACGGCGCAGCACGCGGACGGCATGATCCCGACCATCGCCCCGCAATACACGGTCTTCTCGGAAGGTTTCCTGGACACTCCGGAATGGGGAAGCGCCTACATCCTGATCCCGTGGTACCTTTACCAATGGTACGGCGATACCCGCCCGCTGGAAGAGAATTACGACAAAATGGCTCGATACGTAGACTACCTGTCGTCGAAAGCCGACGGTCATATCGTCGCCTACGGCCTCGGCGACTGGTGCGATATCGGCCCCGGCGAACCGGCGCACTCGCAACTCACGTCGAACGGAGTCAGCGCGACGGCCATCTACTACTACGACATCTGCACCATGAAACGGGTCGCCGAACTGTTCGGTAAAACGGAGGACGCCGCTCGTTACGACGCGCTGGCCGCACAGGTCAAGCAGGCGTTCAACGACAAATATTTCGATAAAAATACGAAAAAATACGACCGAAACAGCCAGGCGGCCAACGCCATGGCGCTCTACATGGGACTGGTCGAACCCGAAAACAAACCGATCGTACTGCAAAACCTGATCGACGACATCCGCAGCCGCGGCAACGCGCTGACGGCCGGTGACGTCGGCTACCGCTACGTCGTGCAGGCCCTGCTCGACAACGGGGCGTCGGACGTGCTGTTCGACATGAACAGCCGCTACGACGTGCCGGGATACGGCTACCAACTGGCCTGCGGCGAAACGGCGCTGGCCGAATCGTGGATGAGCAAGGACTACCTGTCGCACAACCACTGTATGCTCGGCCACCTCTATTCGTGGCTGTTCAACGGACTGGGAGGACTGTCGCAGGCTCCGGGATCGGTCGGCTATAAAGAGGTTGTGATCGACCCGCAGGTCGTCGGCGACATCCGCAGCGCCCGCGTCGCGTTCGAATCGCCGTACGGACTGATCCGCAGCGAATGGAACGATACGCCGCAGACGTTCCGGCAGACGGTCGAAATCCCGGGCAACGCCTCGGCGCTCGTCTACTTGCCTACGGCCGATCCGGAAGCCATTTCCGAAAACGGGCAGCCGCTGGACAAGATCGAAGGCATTACCGTCGAACGGAAGGGCGACCGCACCGTATTGCACGTCGGATCGGGCATCTACAACTTCTCGGTACGGAAATAACCGCCGACCGATGAAAACGATCCCGGCTCTACTGACGGCAGGAATCCTGCTGCTGGCATACGACGGCATCCGGGCCGGAACGCCGGACGGGACTTGCGGCGCAACGGGGATTTCGCCGCAGGTCTCGGCTTTCGGCGATCCGCTGGTAGCGACGGACGCCCTCGGACGCGAGTTGCCGAACTACGCACAGACCGGCGGAGAAAAGCCGAACCGCTACGTCGGTCTGTTCTACTGGCTGTGGCACGGGCCGTTGCGCAACGACACGCCGGACTACGACATTTCGAAAACGCTGCGAAAAGAGCCGGATCGCACGCAATGGCCGCACCTGGCTTACTATTGGGGGGAACCCGAGCTCGGATATTACCGCTCATCGGACGCGTACGTCATGCAGAAACACCTGAGCTTGTTCTGCCTCGTGGGCATCGACTTCCTGTTTCTCGACTTCACGAACCTGGTAATGGACAAGGACGAACTGCGCCTGCTGTTACGGCTGACGGGCAATATGAGGCGCAACGGATACGATCCGCCCCGGCTCGTGCCTTTTTTCAACACGAATCCCGTCCCGAAACTGGAGGAGTTTTACACGGAATTTTACCGCGACACCGCTTACCGGGACGCATGGTTCGTACTCGACGGGAAACCGCTGGTGCTGTCGCCCGTACAGCATCCCTCCGACCGGAAAATCAACGACGCCTTTACATGGCGTCGGATGTGGGCCGGCAAGGACGCCGACGGGTTTTGGCACTATTTCGACGACTATCCGCAGACGCCCGCCCTGCGCCCCGACGGGGCGGCCGAACAGATCGCCGTGGCCGCCGGCAAGGGAGCCCCGTTATGGGACTACCCGGCCTACGGTTCGAAAAGTTCCACGCGGGACAGCACGCCCGCATACGACCGCTACTGGAACAGCCCACGCTCCGGCGAAGGCCTGTTTTTCGAAGAGCAGTGGAAAGGGGCCGAACGTTTCCGTCCGCTGATCGTCTGCGTTACCGGATGGAACGAATGGAAAGCCGAGGCATGGCCGGCCACCGCCGAACTCGTGGCGGGCGGCATCACTTTCCAGAACCGGAAACTGGCCGAGGGCGAGACCTACTTCGTCGATGAATTCAACGAGGAGTTCAACCGCGACCTGGAGCCGCAGGCCGGAAAAAATTCGGACAACTATTTCTACCAACTGGCCGCCCACGTCCGCCGTTACAAAGGGATGAAACCGCCTCCGGAAGCCTCGCCCCGCAAGACGATCGCGATCGACGGCCGCTTCGACGAGTGGGCCGACGTGCAGCCCCGCTTCGAGGATTTCGTCGGGGAGCTTCAAATGCGGGACAACGACGGCGCGCCGCAGGGCATCCGCTACGTCAACCGTACCGCCCGCAACGACATCGCCGAATCGCGTGTGGCCTGCGACGACAAATTCATCTATTTTTATGTCAAAACCGTCGAACCGATGACCTGCTGGCGGGAGCCGAACTGGATGCTGCTTTTCATCGACGGCGACCAGGACAAAAAAACCGGCTGGGAAGGATACGATTTCGCCGTCAACCTGGAGATCCGGTCGCCGGAAAAAACCATGCTGAAACGGCGCGACGGCGACCGCTGGACGACCGTTGCGCCCTGCCGGTACCGGCAGCGAGGGAACGAGATGGAGATCGCCGTCCCGAAAAAGTTGCTCGGCCAAGGCGATCGGCCGGATTTCTATTTCCATTGGGCCGACAATATCCGGAAGCCGGACGACATCGCCGAATTTTTCCTGAACGGGGAATCCGCTCCGGAACGACGTTACAACTACCATTACAAAGCCAAATAATCAGTGGAAAAATGTACCCGATCAAAAAAATATTGTTGATATTTCTGCTGAGTACGCCGGTAATTGCCGTCAGCCAGACGGCAGAGCCATTGCAACCAAATTTTTACGAAGGAGATGCAGTCGCCGGAGCCCACCGGCTCCGGATGCAGTTCATCGTACAAAAAGACCCTTCGGGAAACTTTTCAGCGAAGATGAATGTCCCGGCACAGGGCACATTCGATTATCCGGCGACGGTCGGTTATGAACAAGACAGCGTGGTATTCAGGGTAGAGAAACCCGCAGATGCTTATTTTAAAGGCAAAATAAAGGCGGACAGCATCGTAGGCGAATGGCATAACTACGGTAAAAAATTCCCGCTGACGCTCCGCAAATCCGTCGACCGGATCAAACTGCGCCCGCAATACCCGCAACCGCCTTTCCCCTACGCCGAACAGGATGTCATTTATTACAACGGCGACTCCTCGATCCGCTACGGCGCCACGCTGACGTTGCCGGAAAAAGGGGAGCGATTTCCGGTCGCACTGCTGATCACCGGCAGCGGGCGGCAGGACCGGAACGAAACGCTGTTCGATCACCAGCCGTTCCGCGTGATCGCCGACTACCTGGGACGCCGCGGAATCGCCGTACTGCGCGTGGACGACCACGGATGCGGCCAGACGACCGGGGATCTGCGGCAGGCTACATCCGAGGATTTCGCCCGCGACGTACTGGAAGGCGTCCGTTATCTGAAAAACCGGCCCGAAATCGACCCGGCGAAGATCGGACTGGCCGGACACAGCGAAGGAGGACTGATCGCGCTGATCGCCGCGCAGGACAATCCGGACATCGCCTTTATCGTTTCGCTGGCAGGACCGGGCGTGCCGGGTATCGAAATATTCCTGTCCCAGCAGGAACACGCCCTGAAAAAAATCATACAGGATCAAACGACCATCGATTTGTCACAATCGTTGAACAGGATCATCTTCTCCGACCTGATTGCAAACCCGCAGCAAAAAGCGGAGGTTATTTACTCCCGAAGGCTGAAGGAATGGGTTTCAGGGCAGGACAGCAATACCGTGAAAAAGATGATGCCGACATTCAAAAGCGAACAAGATCTCGAACCGGACTCGCTGACGAAACTGGTAGGCCCGATGAACATCCCGTGGTACCGGTACTTTATGGCTTCCGATCCGGGCAAGCTGATCGGGCAGATACGCTGCCCGATGCTGATTCTGAACGGGGAGAAAGACATGCAGGTCTACTGCGACCTGAATATGGACGGCCTCGAAAAGAGCTGCCGCGAAGCGGGTAAAACGAATGTGGAATTCCGCCGGTTCCCCGGGCTGAACCACCTTTTTCAGCACTGCGAAACGGGAGAACCGGACGAATACGGCAGCATCGACGAAACGTTCGCTCCGGAAGCGCTCGACCTAATCGCCGAATGGATCGGGAAAACGACCGGCAGTTCCCGCTGACCTTCCCCCATAACAACGGAACGAGGGCGGAGAGTGCAGAAAACACTGTCTTCTAAAACATTCCCAGTAATTCAGGCAGGGCCGAAACTTCGTAGGTCGCGTCAATCTCGCGGACTTCGCCGAGCGGATTGAACCAGACGGAGTCGATGCCGGCGTTCGACGCGCCGAGGATATCGGTTTGCGGATCGTCCCCGATCATCACGGCCTCATCGGCCCCGACGCCCGCCGCACGGAGGGCATACCCGAAGATTACCGGCGACGGTTTGTTCGCACCGGCCTCCTCCGAGCAGACGACGCCCCGGAAATAACGGTAAAGGCCGCACTCTTTCAATTTGATATATTGCGTCTCTCTGAATCCGTTGGTCACGACGTACAGCGGATAGCGTCCGCTCAGCTCCCGGACTACCTTCTCGGCATACGGAATCAGATTCGTAAAAGTCGGCGCAAGGCGAACGTAATCGTCCCCCAACCGCCGCGCCAACTCCGTATCGTGTACGCCGATCGCAGCCAGCATCTCCTCGAAACGCGCATTGCGCAGGGTCTCGCGGTTCACTTTGCCGTCGCGGTACTCTTCCCACAGCCGAGCGTTGCTCGTTTCGTAATAACCGAAACAATCGTCGAAATCGGGGCAGAAACGCTCCAGCCGGTAACGGTCGTACAACACCCGCAGAGCCTCCTTCTGATTCCGCTCCACATCCCACAGGGTTCTATCCAAATCGAACAGCAAACAATCGTACCTTTTCACTTTATGATTAATTTTGCTCCAAAGATAACACAACCCGAACTCATGGACAAAACGACCGAATTGATCGAACTGCTCAAATCGCACGCCTCGCCCGACCACCTGGCAAAAATGAAACGTTTCGGAATCCCGGACGAACGGGCGCTGGGCGTCCCGGTACCGCAACTGCGGAAGATCGCCAAGCCTTACAAAAGACAGCACGAATTGGCGTTGAGTCTTTGGGAGACCGGTTGGCACGAAGCCCGGTTGCTGGCTCCGATGATCGCCGATCCGGCCCGGACGACGCCGGAGCTGGCCGACCGCTGGACGGACGGTTTCGACGCTTGGGACATCTGCGATATGTGCTGCCAGAACCTGCTGCGGCATACACCGTTCGCATTCGACAAAATTTACGCTTATGCTCCCCGCGAAGAGGAGTTCGTCCGCCGAACGGCCTTCGCGCTGATCGCCACGCTGGCCGTCGGAGACAAAAAAAGCGGCGATGAAAAATTCATCCCGCTTTTCGATCTGATCGAAACCGCTTCCGCCGACCCCCGGAATTTCGTTCGCAAGGCAGTCAACTGGGCGCTACGGCAGACCGGCAAGCGTAACCTGCGGCTCCACACGCAGGCCGTCGCACTGAGCCGCCGCTTGGGGGCGTCCGCCGACCGGACGGCTGCATGGATCGGCCGCGACGCGCTGCGCGAACTCTCCGACCCGAAAATCATTGCCCGGATCAAGCCGTAGACAGCGGCGGCACGATACGGATTACTCCCCGAAATCGACCCGCACGTTGAACCATTTGCTCTTGTTGCGGTAATAGACGTTGAACCCCTGCTGGTCGAACCCGACCACGCGGTATTTGTCGTCGATCACGATCAACCCGTTTTCGCCGGTCAAGTTTTCGATCGTAAAAGGCTTGTTGGTCTTAAATTTCGCATATTCGGTAGAACTGCCGCCGAGGCTGACCTCGAGCACCTGAGTCATCTTTCCCTTGTGCCGATCGAGCAGCTCCTTGAAGGCGTTGAAATCGGGCAGCCGGTTCGTATAGGCGACGCCCGTAAGGTTCGTCTCGGCCGAACTGGACGAGAAGTAACTGATCTTATTGCCTTCGGTGCGCTGGTTGGTCAGGTAGACGGCGTTCGCTCCCATCATCGCAGCCACCATTTTAAGCTTCCGGTACGCCCGGTTCTTCACTCGCTCCTGATTGGACAGTTCGGTGGTCCCCACCGCTTTGGCGCTGACATCCCCCACTTTGAAAAGCCCTTTCACCTCGCTTTCGACGGCCGTCACGGTCACTTTTTCGTAATCGTCGACGCCCTCGACCGCATTGAACGAAGTCGCCTCGGCAAAAACCTGAACCCGGCCGTTCTTAAAGACGATCTTCTGGACGGCATTTTTATAAATACTGTTCAGAAGCTCTTCCCCCGGATGCACGTACACCACAGAGCTCTCCTTGATCTCCTTGACGATACACGGGATCTTTTCGTTGTTCGAGAAAATCGTATCCGTCTGTCCGAAAGCCCGGACGGAGAAAAGCAGCAGGACGAACAAAAACGCACTCTTTGTCATATTCATATAGTTTAACCTTAATCAGTCTTTCAATTCGGCTCAGTCCTGAGGATCGATCTCGATCGTCCGCGAATCCTCGCCGGTCACTTCGATACGTACCGTCATCGCATCGTCCGGCAGCAGGCTTTCAATCTTTTCGGGCCACTCGACCAGGCACAGGTCGCCGCCGTAGAAATACTCCTCGTACCCGAAATCGAAAGCCTCCTCGATCCGGTCGATCCGGTAAAAATCGAAATGATACACCGGCGGAATCCCCTCTCCGCGATATTCGTTGACGATGGCGAACGTCGGGCTGGTCACCGTATCGGTTACGCCCAGCGCATCGCAGATCGCACGGATCAACGTCGTCTTGCCGGCTCCCATTTCGCCGCGGAAAGCCACGACGGAACGTCCGTCGAGCGACTCCAGAATCGCGGCCGCCGCCTTAGGCAGATCGTCCGTCGAACCTATCTTCAGTATCATAAAATCGTTTTATCAAAATTCAGCGACTCGCCGTTTCCGGTACTTTCCGGGATACGGGGCAAAGATAAACGTTTCCTTTCGAATTCCACAACAAACTCCGGTTTCCCGGAACATTCGTTTCGACTTTATTTCCGGGTCGCCGCTTCCAGCGCCTCGCGGGTCTGCCGGCAATACTCGTCGGGCGACACGCCTCCTTCGACGAAATGCCGAATCTTCACTTTATTGCATAACGCATGGAAATCGTCCAGCAGGACCGTTATTTCGGGACGCACCCTCCAGCGGCCGTCCGCCTGTTCGAACACCCGGTCTTCGGCGGTACCGCGCGCCTTGGCGATCTCGAAAAGCGAGAAGGTCAGCGGCAGACGAGCCACCCGCACCCGTTCGAGCACGTCGGGTTTCGATACGACCGCTTTTTCGGCTTCGTCGAACAGAACTTCGTAACGGGCAAAAAGCTCCGGACGCATATATCCCTTCTCGTAATGATCGTACGGCTTGCCGTAAATAGTCAGCGGCAGGCCCGACTTTTCGAGTTCGTCGTGCATCAGGTCGATATAAGCCGCAATATGCGGCCCCGCTTCCTCGTAATACCCGGACAGGAAATCGGCCAGTTCGGCGCGGATATCGACATCGGGATTCCACAGCAGCCGGGCCACCAAGTAAGGCCGCAATTCGCAGAATTCACCGCCTTTGCTGATATTGCCTTGCTGAAACTGGGCCGTCACGCCGTTGCGAACGAAATACTGCATGTTCGGCTGCAACGTGCGCAGGTTCGGATACGGGGCCATCAGATTCGAAAACTGAATCACGTAATCCCACATCAGGATGCTTTTGGCGATTTTCCCCCACTCCTCGAAATCGGTGCGGAACGCCCGGCTGGTCGGATCGGTTTCGATCGGCCGATGGCGGTTGCACTCGATGTCGCACAGCATGATATTGACGTTGTCGGCCGGGCGAATTCCTTTCGGGGCCGTACGACTGTAACGGTAGGCAAGCGTCGAAATCATTTTGTCCGGGAACCGGGCGGCCACGCGGTTGGCGAAAGCGACGACCGAACCGCTCGGAGCGCCGGCCTGCTCGTCCAACTCCCGGCAGGAGGGACAGGCGCAGTTATAGCCGTGCTCGGCATAGGTGTCGTTCTGACTGACCGACCAATAAAGGGCGTCGGGCTGCTCGCGCATCCTGTCGCCGAGGTTTTCGACGACCGTCTCCAGCACGTCCGGGTCGGTCAAGCACAACTGCGCGCAAAGGTGACCGTCGGCCTGCATGCCGACCCGTTTGCCGTCGACCAGGGCGTAATATTCCGGATGTTCCGCAAAATACCGGTCGGGCGGCAGCAACTGCGCGAACGTATGCACCCACATGCCCCAGTCGGGTTTCATGTGATCGAGCTTATGCCAATCCGCATAGAACGGATCGTCGGCCACTTCGTAAAAGACGTTCCGGTAGAGGTTGACCGGCACCTGGCGGTCGGCGATCCCGGCTGCGACCGTCACCTTCGCGAGCGTCGGATATTTGAACACGGTCGGCGAATAACAGCGGTAACCGAGGTATTTGTCGAAAAACGTATAAACGCCGTACAACACCCCCTTTTCGCTGCCGCCGCGGATCGAGAGCGATTTGCGGTCGGTGCGGATCACGAACCCGTCCTGCTGCAGGCCGGAAGTATCGGCGGCGGAATTCGACCGCGACGTATTGCCGATCACGATCTCCCGCGCCGAAGGACGGCGGGCGTCGGTACAGACGGGCAGTTCGACCGAAGAACTTAGCGCGAACAGCCGCCGGAACTCGTCGGCCGCTTTTTTCTCGACCGGGGTGGCTTTTTCGGGAATGATAATTACATAACCGCTCTTACCGTGCGAGGCGAGCGTCAGTCCGCCGGCGCGGACGAAACCGGTTCCGGACGCCAGCAGGCAAAAGACAAGCAGAATATTTTTCATAGCGGAAAAGGTTAGCGATTGTAGGCAAACCGACGACGCCCTCGGGCGCGGCGCCGGCCGCCGTTTACAAAGCTACGAAAAATTCCGGACGAATCCGTTAAAAACGATCTGTTTCCGGGCGTCGCTCTCCGTAAATGCCGTCGGGCGCGGCGAGGTCGGCGAATAACCGCACCAGCCGGTAGACGACCGCTTCGGCGTAACGCGCCCCCTTTTCGGGCGAAGATTTCAGCGGATTGCCGATGCCCGTATCCTCCGACACCCGGTTCCAATCGCGCGGCACCCATGCCGTCCGGTCGTTCAACGACTCCACGGCGAACGGCTCCGAACGGCCGTCGCCGGCGCGTTCGATATCCACCAGTTCCGGATGGTAATGCATCATCAGCGAAGTCTCCATTTCCCCGGCGTGGTCGTCCCTTTCCTCGAAAAAATCCCGCTGCGGAACGATCCCGAACGAATCGGAAACAGCGATCAGGAAATCGGGGTATTCGAACGCCAGATCGCGCACCATGTTACGGAACGAATTGCCGCCATGTCCGTTCAGCACGATCAGCCGCGAAAGCCCTTGCCGCCGCAGCGAAGCGACGATGTCGCCCAACACGGCGCGCTGGGTTTCGTAGCGGGTATGCAGACAAAACGGCTTGTCCCACTGTCCCGGATTCTGCGCCCCCAGCGTAACGGGCGGCAGCACGACCGCGCGAACGCCGCGTTCGCGCCACAGCCTCGCCGCCGCGTCGACGGCCAGGCTCTGCGCCAGCAAGCAATCGGTCAGATACGGCAGGTGCAGGTTGTGCGGCTCCGTAGCGCCCCAAGGCAACACCGCCAGACGGTACGTTCCGCCCCTGAGGTCAGCATAGCAGCAGCGGGTAAGATCGACGCCGCATTCATCGGGATTCTCCATAACGGCAAACGGTCGGTTATCGAGGTTTCAACACCAGGAACGGCACGATCATCTCTTCCATCGAAATGCCGCCGTGCTGGAACGTATTGTTGTAATAGCGGACGAACTGATTCGTATTGTTCGGATAAACGAAGAAATCGCGGTTGTAGGCGAAAATGTAAGTCGACGTGATGTTCGACTTCGGCAGGTGCGCCAGCTCCGGCTTGGTGATCGCAAAAACTTCTTTCTGATTGAAGCCGAGGTTGCGCCCAGTCTTGTAGCGCAGGTTCGACGAAGTCGCGCGGTCGCCCTGCACGCGCACCGGATTATCCACCTGGATCGTACCGTGATCCGACGTGATGATGATCGTATGGCCGCGCTCGGCCAGCAGCCGCATCAGCTCCAACAGGTCGGAATGCTCGAACCACGAGCGGGTCAGCGAACGGAAAGCCGCTTCGTCCTCGGCCAGGTCGCGGATAATCTGCGTCTCGGTGCGGGCATGGGACAGAATATCGAGGAAATTGTAGACGATCACCGAGAAATCGGCATTATGTACCTTGTCGATATTCTCGATCAGTCGTTTCCCGGAATCCGTCTTGACGATCTTGTCGAAAAACAGGCTGTATCCCTTCCCCTGCGACTGGATTTGGCGGCGCAGGAAATCCTCTTCGTGCTGGTTTTTACCGCCTTCTTCATCGTCGTTCAGCCACAGGTCGGGCATGATCTTGTCGATCGCGGCCGGCATCAGTCCGGCAAAGATCGCATTGCGCGCGTACTGTGTCGCCGTCGGCAGGATGCTACAGTAAAAATCCTCCTTTTCAACTTCGAACAGACTGTGCAGCACCGGCTGGATCACCCGCCACTGGTCGTACCGGAAATTGTCGATCAGAAAAAACGTAGTCTTCGGAGCGGCGTCCACCACCGGGAACACTTTTTTGCGAATCAGGTTCTGCGACATCACCGGCGTATCGTCGTCGGGCTTCGCGAACCAGTCCAGATAACGGTTTTTGATAAATTTGGCAAATTCGTTGTTCGCTTCGTTCTTCTGGTAAGAGAGAATCTCGCGGACGCCCGGATCGGTCGATTCGGAGAGCTCCATCTCCCAGTTATACAGCTTGCGGTAGATCTGCACCCAATCGGCGAACGTCCGCGCATCGGCGAACGACGACGAAATGCGCCCGAACTCGCTGCGGTAATCGGCCGTGGTCTGTTCGGTGACCAACTGCTGGCTGTGGACGTTCTTTTTGATCGACAGCAACACCTGATTCGGATTAACCGGCTTGATCAGGTAGTCGGCGATCTTCGATCCGACCGCTTTGTCCATGATGTTCTCCTCCTCGCTTTTGGTAACCATGATCACCGGGGTCATCGGCCGCAACTCCTTGATCCGGGGCAGCGTTTCGAGCCCCGTCAGCCCCGGCATCATCTCGTCGAGGATCACCAGGTCGAACTGCCGCGCAGCCACCAGGTCGATCGCATCGTAACCGTTGTTGCAGGTCTCCACGTCATAACCTTTTCCCTTCAAAAACAGGATATGGGGTTTCAGCAGATCAATCTCGTCGTCCACCCATAAAATTTTAGCACCGCTCATAACTCCTCCGAATTTTACTAACAAAGATAATTATTTTCCAGCCAACCCACCGAATACAAAGTCCGTAATGCGGCCGTTTGTTTCGATTATAATGCAAAAATCAGCCGTTTATTGCCCGCTGAAAGACTATAAAACGTTTTGCCGCGTTATACTTACGGCAGGCGCCGAAAGACACGAATCTAACAGACAGCGACTTACCCCTCCATAGAACGGTTATTCGTCTCAAAATAAGATTTATAAACGAAAATCGGGCCGGCCGTGATTTTTGGGCTGATTTTTGCGAAACCTCAGGGTATAGAAACGAAATAGGACAGAAAGAGTTAGCGCGCTCGGAAATCCAAAAAAAAAGTTGTTTTTATCGTTGGAATCAAAAATTAAATGTATCTTTGCACTCCAGTGGGAATTTTGAAAATAAGTTAAACTAAAAATACTTGTAATTATGACTAAGGCGGACATCGTTAATGAAATCGCAAAAAGCACGGGCGTCGAAAAGGCGCAGGTGCAGCAGATCGTGGAATCTTTCATGGAAAGCATCAAAGATTCGCTGACGGCCAATAAGAACGTATACCTGAGAGGTTTCGGCAGCTTCATCGTTAAGAAAAGAGCTGAAAAAGTAGCCCGTAACATCTCGAAAAATACGACGATCACAATTCCTGCCCACAACATCCCGGCGTTCAAACCGGCCAAGAGCTTTGCGGGCAAGGTGAAAGCTAACACCAAATAGTAACCTTATTTATTAAATTTTTCAATCATGCCAAGCGGTAAAAAAAGGAAAAGGCATAAAATGTCTACCCACAAACGGAAAAAACGTCTGAGAAAAGACAGACACAAAAAGAAAAAGTAGGTCGCATATTTTATGCGTCTTTAGTATTATAAACCTAAAGAGCCCTTCGGGGTCTTTAGGTTTATTGCATAATAAACAGCCAGTGATCACTTCTCCCCCACGACCGCCCGCGCAAAGGATCGCCAAGCGACAACGGCGGATCGTGACGAAACCTCAAACAGCTGATGAATAAAGAATTAATAATCAATGTAACCTCCAACGAAATCACCATCGCCCTGTTCGAAGACAAACAGCTTGTCGAACTGAACAAGGAAAAATGCAAAACGGGATTTGCCGTCGGCGATATCTATCTGGGAAAAGTCAAGAAGATCATGCCCGGGTTGAACGCCGCGTTCGTCAACGTAGGATACGAAAAAGACGCATTCATCCACTACCTGGATCTCGGCCCTCAGTTCACCACCCAGCAGAAGCTGGTCAACATACTGACCAACAACAAGAAAATCCCGAACTTCGAAACCATGCGCCTCGACAAGGCGATGGGCAAGAACGGGAAAATATCCGGATTCATCGCCAGCGGACAATCGATCCTGGTGCAAATCGCCAAAGAGGCCATCTCGACGAAAGGGCCCCGTCTGACCTGCGACATGTCGCTCGCGGGACGCAACGTCGTACTGATCCCGTTTTCGAACAAGGTATCCATTTCGCAGAAAATCCGTTCGGCCGAAGAGCGCAAACGGCTCAAGCGCATCGCATCGGAAGTGCTGCCGAACAACTACGGCGTGATCATCCGCACCGCGGCGATGGGACAGCAGGACGAAGAGATCAAGCACGACATCCTGTCGCTGATCGAACGCTGGAAAAAAGTCATATCGGGCGTCCGCAACAGTACGGCTCCCGCCCTGATCCTCAACGAAGAGAACCGAACGACCACCATCATACGCGACCTGCTGAACGATTCGTTCAGCAGCATCTGCATCGACGACCAGACCGTCTACGAAGAAGTGCGCGAATACATTCGCACGATCGCGCCGGAAAAGGAAAAAATCGTCAAGCTCTATAAAGGCAACGTTCCCATTTTCGACAATTTCGACGTATCGAAACAGATCATGTCGCTTTTCAGCAAATACGTCTCGCTGAAAAAGGGAGCCTACCTGATCATCGAACATACCGAAGCGCTACACGTGGTGGACGTCAACAGCGGCAACCGCGCCAAAGTGGACAACGACCAGGAGCAGACGGCCATGGACGTCAACCTGGCGGCGGCGGCCGAGATCGCGCGGCAGTTGCGCCTGCGGGATATGGGCGGTATCATCGTGATCGACTTCATCGACCTGCACAAAAGCGAAAACCGCACGGCGCTGGTCGAAAAGATGCGCGAGATGATGGCGAACGACCGCGCCAAGCACACCATCCTGCCGCTGTCGAAATTCGGCCTGATGCAGATCACCCGCCAGCGGGTGCGTCCCGAGACGCACATCGACATGCGCGAAACCTGCCCGGCCTGCCACGGCACCGGACTGGTCACGCCGGCCGCGCTGCTCGATACGCAAATCGAAAAACAGATCGCCTACTACGCGAAAGAGAAAAAACTCGACTACATCAAGCTCCGAGTCAATCCGGTCGTAGCCGCCTTCCTGACCAAAGGAATATTCTCGCTGCGGCTGCGCTGGATGCTGAAATACCGGTGCGCCATCCGCATCGTTAAAAACACGACCACCGGCATTATCGAAACCCGTTATTTCAACCGGAAGGACGAAGAATTGTTCTGAACCGCACCATGACCACCGACGAACTGCTGCAACTTTTTACCGGCGAAAAAGCTTACCGGCAACTGGCCGCGGAGATCCGTCCCGGCCGCAGCGTCGGACTGGCTTCGCTGACCGGATCGTCGCTGTCGCTGGTCGCGGCGGCAGCCGTGCGGCAAACCGGAGGGCTGCACGTTTTCGTCATGGAAGACCGGGACGCGGCGGGCTACTTGTACAACGATCTGTTTCCGCTGCTGGGCGAAGAACGGCTGCTGTTTTTCCCGACCGGCTACAAACGTTCGATCCAATTCGGACAGGAAGATCCGTCGGGGATCGTACAGCGAACGGCGGCGCTGAACGCCGTAAAAAACAACGACGGCGGCGCGTTGGCGCTCTGTACCTATCCGGAAGCGCTGGCCGAAAAAGTCGTCGGCCAGCAGCAGCTCCGCGAAAGCATCCTGACGCTGCGCAGAGGCGACCGTCTCTCGACGGCATTCGTCGAAGAAATCCTCACGACGAACCGTTTCGAAAGGGTCGATTTCGTTTACGAACCGGGACAATACTCGGTACGCGGCGGAATCATCGACATTTTTTCGTTTTCGTCCAACGTGCCGTACCGCATCGACTTTTTCGGCGATGAGATCGACTCGATCCGCCCGTTCGACATTTCGACGCAACTCTCGACCGGGAAACTCGCCGAAGTCGAAATCGTCCCGAACCTGAAGGACATCGCCAATGCGTCGGCCCGCGTTTCGTTCGCCACGTTCGCCGGACAGGCCGTCTACTGGATCGCCGACGGCGAATACACGCTGAAACGATTCAACGACATCCGCACCAAAATACTCGGCGACCTCGAAAATCCGTCCGAAATCGACCGGATGGTCACCAGCCGCAAAGAATTTTTAGAAAACAGCGGCAAGGCGACCTTCATCCTGCTCAACGACAACATCACCGAACGCGCCGCAGACGTCCGGATCGCCTTCAATACTTCGCCGCAGCCGCAGTTCAACAAGAACTTCGAACTGTTGGCCGAAGATATCACACGCAACCGCGAAAACGGATACGAAACTTTTTTCCTGACCGAAAATAAAGCCCAACTGGAACGCCTGGGCAATATTTTCAATTCGATCGGCGCCAAACAGGTCCGGTTCGGATCGGTGCCGTTGACGCTGCACGCCGGATTCATCGACCACATTTCGCAAAAGTGTTTTTATACCGACCACCAGATCTTCGACCGTTATCAGCGCTATCGCATCCGCGGCGAACTGGACCGCAGCGAAAGTCTGACGATCCAGGAGCTTAACTCGCTGAAGGTAGGCGATTACGTAGTACACATCGACCACGGCGTAGGACGCTTCGGCGGACTGACGCGCACGGTCGAAAACGGCAAGGTGCACGAAGCGATCAAGCTGGTCTACCGCGACAACGACGTGCTGCTGGTCAACGTACACGCGCTGCACCGCATTTCGAAATACAAAGATAAGGAGAGCGAACCGCCGAAAATCTACAAGCTGGGATCGGGCGCCTGGCAGCGGATGAAGCTGAACACGAAAAAGGCGGTCAAGGACATCGCCCGCGAGTTGATCGCGCTGTACGCCAAACGCAAGGCGAGCGAAGGTTTCGCATATTCGCCGGACAGTTACCTGCAGCACGAACTGGAAGCCTCGTTCATCTACGAAGATACGCCCGACCAGCAGACCGCCACGCAACTGGTCAAGCAGGATATGGAGAGCCGCACGCCGATGGATCGGCTGATCTGCGGCGACGTCGGCTTCGGCAAGACCGAGATCGCGATCCGGGCCGCTTTCAAGGCGGTCACCGACTCGAAACAGGTCGCCGTACTGGTTCCGACCACGATCCTCGCCTTGCAGCATTACCGAACGTTCAACGACCGGTTGAAAGAATTCCCCGTGCGGATCGAGCACCTGAGCCGCGTGAAAAGCGCGAAAGAGGTGCGGCAGATCGCCGACGACCTGGCCGCCGGCAAGATCGACATTCTGGTCGGAACGCACAAACTGCTCGGCAAAAGCATCGAATTCAAGGATCTGGGCCTGCTGATTATCGACGAAGAACAAAAATTCGGCGTAGCGGCCAAAGAGAAACTGCGCCACCTGAAAGCCAACATCGACACGCTGACGATGACGGCCACCCCGATCCCGCGTACGCTGCAATTCTCGTTGATGGGTTCGCGCGACTTGTCGGTCATTTCGACGCCGCCGCCGAACCGCCAGCCGATCGCCACCGAGAGCCACCTGTTCGACGAGGAGATCATCCGCGAAGCGATCGGATACGAGCTCTCCCGCAACGGGCAGGTCTATTTCGTCCACAACCGCGTCGAGACGATCGGCAACATCGAACGCCTCGTGAGGAAGCTGTGCCCGGAGGCGCGCGTTGGCGTCGGGCACGGGCAGATGAACCCGCAACAGCTCGAACAACTGATGATGGACTTCATTTACGGGGAGTTCGACGTGCTGGTAGCCACTTCGATCATCGAATCGGGAGTGGACGTGCCGAACGCGAACACGATCATCATTGACAATGCCCAAAACTTCGGCCTGAGCGACCTGCACCAATTGCGCGGCCGCGTCGGGCGGTCGAACCGCAAGGCGTTCTGCTACCTGCTGACGCCGCCGGACGAAATGCTGTCGTCCGACGCACGACGCAGGCTGCGGGCCATCGAAGAGTTCTCCGACCTCGGCGCGGGATTCAACATCGCCATGCAGGATCTGGACATCCGCGGCGCAGGCAACCTACTGGGCGGCGAACAGAGCGGTTTCATCGCCGATATCGGCTTCGAAACCTATCAGAAAATCCTGAACGAGGCGATCGCCGAACTGCGCGAAGAAGAATTCGCGAAAACCGGCGAAACGCCCGGCGAAACGGCGCCGCCGCAACCGGCCACGTACATCTCCGACACGCAGATCGACACCGACCGCGAAGCCTTTATCCCGGACGCTTACATCAGCAGTTCCGCCGAGAAAATCCGCCTGTACCGCGAACTCGACCACATCACAGACGACCGGCGGCTGGCCCTTTTCGAGAAAAATCTGATCGACCGTTTCGGCCCGGTTCCGGAAGCGACCCGCGAGTTGTTCGACATCGTTCGGATGCGGTGGGTATGCATCGAACTCGGGTTCGAGAAAGCGATCGTCAAAAACGGCATCATGATCCTGAAATTCATCGAAAACCAGCATTCGGCCTACTACAAAAGCACGGTATTCGGCAACATCCTGAAAATCGCGACGCGCCCCGACAGTAAATTTATTTTCAAACAGAACAATAATAAGCTGTCTATTGTAGTTAGAAATATAAAAAACATATCCGAAGCGACTGCGAACCTTTGCGAACTGGCAGCCAAAGTCCGCGGGGAAGGGGTCGTTTAGCGGGATTTCGTACCGGAGCGGAGAGCGGCGGGAGGTTGCGGGAACGGTTTTTATCACTAATTTTGTACGGATGAATCTTGCTATCGACATAGGAAACACGCTCGCCAAACTGGCCATCATCGACGGTGGCCAGGTCGTCGATTTTCTGAAAACCGAACAGATCGACACGGCCTATATCGAAAAACTGCTCAAAGCGAACCCGGGCATCGACGCCGCGGTGATCGTCTCGTCGCGCGACACGGACGAGGAACTCGAACGGTTCCTGGAACAGCGCATGAAGCGGTTCCTGAGGTTCGACCAAAACGTCCCGGTGCCGATCGTCAACCGCTACGCCACGCCCGGCACGCTGGGCGCCGACCGGCTGGCCGCAGCCGTAGGGGCCAATACGATCTACCCGAACAGCGATATCCTGATCGTCGATTTCGGAACGGCCATTACGATCGACGTCGTCTCGGGCGGCGAATTCCTCGGCGGCAACATCACCCCCGGCGCGGCGATCCGTTTCAAAGCTCTGCACCACTTCACGAAAAAACTGCCGCTGTGCTCGCTGAACGATAACCCGACCGAACTGTTCGGCAACACCTCCGTAAGCGCCATCGAATGCGGCGTGGTCAACGGAATCGTTTACGAAATCGAAGGCTATATCCGCGACCTGCAACGCAAATACAGCGACCTGCGGATAATTTTCACCGGGGGAGACAGTAATTTCTTTGCCAAACGATTAAAAAATACGATATTTGCAACCTACGACCTTGTGGCTTACGGTCTGAACCGAATTTTAGAATATAATGCAGAATAACAAGCGAATTCTCCGGGTTGTCCTGGCATTGTTGCTGGCGTTGCCCGCAGCGGCGTGGGCTCAGAGCAGCAGTCTGAATACTTTCTCACCTTATACGTTTTACGGAATCGGGGACTTCTCGACCCAGGGTCCCGGGTATATGCGTTCGATGGGAGGCGCCGGTATCGGATTACGCAACGCGCTGAAGATAAACTACCTGAACCCGGCCTCTTACAGCATTCTGAAACAAAAAACGTTCCTGTTCAACGTCGAAATCGAAGGAAACAACACCTACTCGAAAACCTCGGCAGCCAAAACCAGCCACAATTCGTTCAACGTAAGGGACATCGCACTTGCGTTCCCGATAGCCCGTTCGCTGGGAATCGGCATCAGCGTCACCCCGATGAGCAGCGTGGGCTACCGGATCGAAATGCGCGACACCGACCCGTTCTTCCTGGCCAATAATATGGACGTGCTGTATAACTACACCGGAGAAGGGAACGTCACGCAGGCCAAGCTGGGGTTCGGCATCCTGCTGACCAAACGTCTGTCGGTCGGCGCCGACATGGTTTATTACCACGGGCGCATCTCGCGGTATTTCAACACCGACATCACTTCGCTGCTGTCCAACGAAACCTTCGTCAACACCCACGGAACCGCGCGGGAATCCATTTCGCGGCTGGGGGCCAACATCGGATTGCAATACGACCTGATTCAGAGCGACAAACGCGTGCTGACCTTCGGAGCGACTTACCGGCCCAGGACGAATCTCAAGCCGACCACGAGCCGCTCGATCTACTCGACCAGCATTACGTCGGACAAAATTACCGATACGACTTCAAAAGAGAATTTCTCGCTGCCCAATACGTTCACTTTCGGCCTGAGCTACCAATCCGTACGGTTAAGCCTCGGCCTGGATTATTCCATGGAACAGTGGAACAACGTGAACACGAACGATCCGATGAACGGCATAGAATTCAAAAACAACCAGTACATCAAGTTCGGCGTTCAGTACATTCCGAATCCGATGGATGTCCGCCATGTCCTGAACCGGTGGTCTTACCGGCTCGGCTTCCGTTACAACGATTACTACATGCGGATCAACGGGCACAACGTCCGCGACAAGGCCATCACGCTCGGCGTGGGCATTCCGATCAAAGTCCAGGGACTGAGCGCCGTCAATGTCGGAGTCGAATTCGGCCAGCGCGGCAGAACCGCCGACGGCGCGATGGGAACGCGGCAGTTTCGGATGATCCGGGAGAATTACATCAAACTCTCCATCGGGCTGAGCTTGTTCGGCGAGGACGACTGGTTCAAGCGGTTCAAGTACCAATAACACCGGCCCCCGATCGAAATGATTCGCTTTTACCGAAATATCACGGCCGTCGCCGCACTTCTCGGAAGTGCGGCGCTGCTGTTTTCGTGCTCGCGGCAAACGGCCGTCGTCGAAGAGGAGAACAACCAGAATATGATGACCCAGCAGAGCGAGAACCTGACGGTCATCCAGACGAAGGAAGGCAACCTCTCCTTCCGTTTTTCCGCGCCGCTGCTCGAAGAGTACGAATATGCCGAGGAACCCTATATCGAATTCCGCAAAGGGATCGAGATCGAGACCTACAACGATTCGACCCAGACTGTCGAAGCGAAGCTGTCGGCCAATTACGCGATCTTCATGAAACGGCAGCAGCTCTGGGAAGCCAAAGGAAATGTCCGCGGCAGCAATGCCGACGGCAACCAGCTCGAAACCGAGCAGCTGTTCTGGAACCAGAAATCCAAACGGGTCTATTCCAACGTCGATTCGAAAATCACCCAGAAAGGGGACGTCATCTATGCCGACGGGTTCGAATCGAACGAGCGGTTCGACGATTTCGTAATGCGCAAAGTAAAAGGAAAAGTTACGGTCGATACGACTCCGAAGCAGGATTCCGTCGCCGGGACTCCGCCGGCCCCCGAGGCTCCGCAGCAACCGCCCGTAAAACCCGGTTATCCGGTTATCCGTGAAGGCGAAGCGGTGGCCCGCCCGCACGTCGAAGAGACGAAGGCTAAAGAATAAATCAGGAAAAATCTTCCTCCCGGTCCGCTTTGATTTTTCGACCGGAATCTCCCTTGCAGAAGACGGATCAACCGCGGCGGATCAGATGAATAAACTCCTCCCGGGTCTGCATCTGCTTGAGGAACACGCCTGTAAATGCGGAAGTAGTGGTCAGCGAACTCTGTTTCTGCACGCCTCGCATCTGCATGCACATATGTCCGGCCTCGATCACCACCGCCACCCCCAACGGATCGAGCGCCTGCTGAATGCAGTCGCGGATCTGGACGGTCAGTCGTTCCTGCACTTGGAGACGGCGCGCATAAGCTTCCACAACCCGGGCGATTTTAGAGAGTCCGGTAATATAGCCGTTCGGAATGTATGCGACGTGCGCCTTCCCGTAAAAAGGAAGCATGTGGTGTTCGCAAAGCGAATACAGCTCAATATCCTTGACGATCACCATCTGTTTGTACTCTTCGTGAAATTTGGCCGACAACAGGATTTCGCGCGGATCTTCATCGTAACCGCGCGTCAGGAAACACATCGCCTTGGCGATCCGTTCGGGCGTCTTGACCAACCCTTCGCGGTCGGTATCCTCGCCCAGCAGTTCGAGGATCGCTCGGTAATGTTCGGAAAGTTTCTCGATGGTTTCGGGATTGTACACCTCTTCTCTGGCGTAATTCTGTTCCATGATCCGTTGTTTTATGCGGAACAAAGGTAACACTCTTGCGGCAGATAACAAAAACGGAAACCGCAACGGCGGACTACTCGCCCCGTTCGAGCGCACTGTGCACGAAACGAATCTCGCTGTACGAATAATCGCTGCCGAGATTTTCCTGGATCAATGCGAATTTCTCTCCGGGATGCTCGTTCAGACAACGGGTAATCGCCCGGATCTTGTCTTCCGGCACGAATCGGTCGGCTTCGAGCGCGCCGCGCCGGATCAGGTCGGCAATATGCCCGTCGATCGTGGCTGCGCTCAATCCGCGTTCGGCGGCGATTTCGCGGCGGGTAAGCCCCTCTTCGAGCAATCCCAGCGTAACCAGCCGCGTGTCCTCCCGCTCTTTTCTTTTCGGTTTCGCCCCCCCTGCATCCGGCCTCACGGCGGCCTCCGGAGTCGGGAAATCCATATCGGCTCCCGTTTCGGCCCGGAACTCCCGAACGAATTCCAGCACCGTGTCCCCGTATTTCTCCAGAAACTTATCGCCTACCCCTTTGATACGCGCCAGTTCGCGGAGCGAAGAAGGCAACAGGTTCGACACGCCGAGCAGCGCTTTCTGGCTCATCACCACGTATACCGGAACTTTTTGCCGGCCGGCCTCCTCTTTGCGCCAGCTCCGCAGCGTTTCGAAAAGCGCCGGATGCAGCACGTCGTCGGAAACCGTCACCTTGGCTTCCGCGCCGACCGAACTCCGGGACTCTTCCAGCGAAGCCTTCGCCTTCGCTTCCAGGTAACGGTGCAGGTCGAATCCGTCAGCGGTCGCCTCCAGCACGGCTTTTTTAATCCGCACCTGGTCCCCGGCCGCCGACAGCATCTTCGCAAAATCTTTCCGCAGCTCCTTGCTGTCGATCTCGACGTCGCAGGCCGCCAACAGCGGATCGATAATCTCGCCGCACCGGGCCAGGAAATAGTCCCGTCCTTTGCCGACCCGTTCGGCGAGCCGCGGATCGTCGCGGTAGCCTGCGCTCCCGCCGATCATACGGTCGATCTGTTTTTGGAAACGAATGCCGACATCGCTTATCTCGGTGCTGAAACGCACCGTATGCTGCTGCCACATGGCCGACAATTTCGGATAAAGCGAGCCCAGGTGTTCGTCGACGAACCGGCGGAGTATCCGCAGTCGTTTGCCTACCGCCGCGAAATCGAACAGTTCCAACAACAGCCGCCGGTAATAAGCTTCGGCCTGACGGGCCAGCAGCGCGCCGTCCGGCCGGTGTTCCGCGGCGTAATCCGTAAACGCGCGGACGGTAGGATCGCAGATCATGCAACGCGCGTCGAGCGGGGCGCGCAGCACCAACCCTTCCAAACTCTTGCAGCGACTGAGCGCCACGTACACCTGCCCGTGCGAAAAAGAGTCGGCCGCGTCGATCACCGCGCGTTCAAACGTAAGCCCCTGGCTTTTATGGATCGTAATGGCCCATGCCGCTTTCAGCGGATACTGAACGAAGCGGCCTTCGACCTCTTCGGTCAGCTCTTTCGTTTCGGGATCGATCTTGTATTTGGTATTCAGCCATTCGGCCGGTTCCACGGCGATCGGCTCGGCGGCCCCGTGCGGCAGCACCTCGACCGACCCGTCGTCCAACCCCGTCACGATACCGATTTTTCCGTTATAATACCGTTTCTCGGGCGACGGATCGTTTTTGATGAACATCACCTGCGCCCCCGCCTTCAACGTCAGCAACGCATCGGTCGGATAAAGGTATTCCGGAAACGTTCCTTCCAGCGCCGCCTGGTAAGTACAGGACGCGCCGGGCAGCGCGGCCATTTTCGCCTCGTTGATCCCATGCGCCGTATGGTTATGCGATGTCAACGTAATGTATCCGTCCTTTTCGTCCGGATCGAAAGCGGGCCGGTAACGGCGGTTCAGCTCTTCGAGCATCGCAGGATCGACGCGGCTTTCGCGCACGGCATTCAGCATCGTAATGAAGCGTTCGTCGCTCTGCCGGTAAATATGTTGCAATTCGATGCAGACGTACGACGTCTCTTTCAGTGCCCGGGATTCGAAAAAGAACGGCGACGCATAGAATCGACCGAGCAAGCTCCACTCCTCGTCGCGCACGACCGGAGCCAACTGCTGCAAGTCTCCAATCAGCAGCAGTTGCACGCCGCCGAACGGTTTGCCCGGATCGCGGTACCGCCTGAGCACGTCGCTGACCGCATCGAGCACGTCGGCGCGGACCATGCTGATCTCGTCGATCACCAGCAGGTCGATGCTGCGAATAATGGCTATTTTCTGTTTATTGAAACGGAACTGCTCCTGTCGGTTCTGCGGGTTCACGCCGCGGACGGATTCGGGAATATACGGTGCGAACGCCAACTGGAAAAACGAATGGATCGTCACCCCGCCGGCATTGATCGCTGCCACACCGGTCGGCGCCACGACGATCATCCGTTTCGGCGAGCGTTCCCGCAGCCTGTGCAGGAACGTAGTCTTACCCGTCCCCGCCCGTCCGGTCAAAAACAGATTGACGGCGGTCTCCCCGATAAAACGGTCGGCCAGTTCCAACTGCGGATTCTCCATCGTTCCCCCATCGGGCATTCGCCCTATCTAACAGTTCATTACATTTTATCGCCGTAGGCCAGATCGCCGGCATCGCCGATCCCGGGAACGATATAGGATTTCACCGTCAGTTCGGCATCCACCGTTCCGCACCAAATCTCGGCCTCTTGCATCGAAAAATTCTTTTTCGCGAACTCGATCCCCTCCTCGCTGGCGATCACCGTAGCGACGATCGTCCGGCGGGGTTTCCCGGCCTTCTCCAGCAACGCCTGATAGGTCAGCGCCAACGACGCCCCGGTAGCCAGCATCGGATCGACGAGCAGCAGCGTCTTGCCGGTCAATTCGCAACTCGATATATACTCGACCTTGATATGGAAACTGCCGTCCTTGCTATACTTCCGGTAGGCCGACACGAACGCGTTCTGCGCATCGTCGAAATAATTCAGAAAACCCTGATGAAACGGAATCCCCGCCCGCAGGATCGTAGCGATCACCAGTTGGTCGTCCGGCAGCGACACTTCGGCTTCGCCGAGCGGCGTCTCCACGACATGCTTCGTATAATGCAGCGTCTTGCTGATCTCATAAGCCATCACCTCGCCGGCCCGCTCCAGGTTGCGCCGGAAGCGCATACTGTCGCCCTGCACGTTCACATCGCGCATCTGCGCGATAAATCTGTTGAAAATGGTGTTTTCCCGATCCAATACCCGTATCATCATCTGTCCGCCCTTTTTTATGTAGCTGTTTTGTGAATTTTCGCAATATTCTTTATTAAAATACATTTTTGTATTCCACAAAAATACGATCAATACAAAAAGTTATTGAACGGATAACGCCCTGCATGGATCTCGCGCACCATGCCGTACAGGTCGTGCCGGAACTTTTCGATATTGATTTTCTCGCGCGCCGAAAGGAAGATACACGGCGTGTTGGCTTTTGCGATCCAACTTTGCTTCAGATCTTCCAGCGAAAGATTCTCGCGCGTGGCCGGGGTCAGGTCGTCCTCGTCCTTGCGGACGAACGTGTAAGCGTCGATCTTGTTAAAGATCAGAAAAACCGGTTTATCGCCCGCCCCGATCTCCTGCAGGGTCTGCTTCACCACGTCGATCTGCTCCTCGAAATTCGGATGTGAAATATCCACCACATGCAGCAGCAGGTCGGCTTCGCGCACCTCGTCGAGCGTCGACTTGAACGATTCGACCAGTTGGTGCGGCAGCTTGCGGATAAAGCCGACCGTATCCGACAACAAGAACGGCAGGTTGTCGAAAACAACTTTGCGCACCGTCGTGTCGAGCGTCGCGAACAACTTGTTCTCGGCAAAAACCTCGCTTTTCGAAACCAGATTCATCAACGTCGATTTTCCGACGTTCGTATAGCCTACCAGCGCCACGCGCACCAGCGACCCGCGGTTGCTGCGCTGCACGGCCATCTGCCGGTCGATCTTTTTGAGCTGCTCTTTCAGCCTGCTGATCCGGTCGCGAATCACGCGGCGGTCGGTCTCGATCTCCCGTTCGCCGGCGCCGCCGCGCGTCCCGGTTCCGCCGCGCTGCCGTTCGAGATGCGTCCACATCCCGGTCAACCGAGGCAACAAGTACTGACACTGGGCCAGTTCGACCTGCGCTTTCGCATAGGCCGTGGTCGCACGCTGTACGAAAATATCGAGAATCAGACTCGTCCGGTCGTAAATCTTATTTTTGAAAATCCGGTCGAGGTTGCGCAACTGCGACGGAGTCAGTTCGTCGTCGAAAATTACGTAGGCGATCTCGTGCTCCTCGACGTAAGCCGCGATCTCGGCCAGTTTACCCTCGCCGACGAACGTTTTCGACGAAGGGTTGGCCAACCGCTGAGTAAACCGTTTGACCGAAGCGATCCCGGCCGTCTCGGCCAGGAACTCCAGTTCGTCGAGGTATTCCACGGCCTGCCGTTCCTGCTGCTGATCCCGGATCACCGCGACCAGCACGGCTTCGCGGGCGGGAACTATCGTTTCGTTTTCCTGTTTCATAAATTCAAAAAAGGCGCTTCGCCACGCGGCCGGAACACCCTCCCCCGTCTCTCGCGCACCAGACTCAATTTACCACAAATTTACAAAAAATACCGTCGAAAAAAAGCCTCCGCCCGTTTTTTTCGTCATCCGGTTTTGCAGATTTTGAAAATATGCCTATATTTGTCCCCCGAAGGGGGATTAGCTCAGTTGGCTAGAGCGCTTGCATGGCATGCAAGAGGTCACCAGTTCGACCCTGGTATTCTCCACCTTGACTTTTACAGGCTGTCGGCGACAGCCTTTTTTTATTTGTACAAACCCGTTGCGCTATGGAAAAGGAATGGTTGTTCGGCAAAACGCTCGGCGAGCTCGCCGAAGTCGCCGCTTCGTTCGGGATGCCGCGCTTCACGGCCACTCAGATCGCGGCATGGATTTACCGGAAGGGAGCGCTGTCGATCGACGAGATGACGAACATTTCGCTGAAAAACCGCCGGGCGCTCGAAGAGAGATATCAGGTAGGCCGCATCCCGTCGGCTGCCGTACAGCAATCTGCGGACGGCACGAAAAAATACCTTTTCCCGACGTTGCGGGATCGCTTCGTCGAATCGGCCTACATCCCGGACGGCCAGCGGGCGACGCTGTGCGTTTCGTCGCAGTCGGGCTGCCGGATGGGCTGCCGCTTCTGCATGACGGCGCGCCAAGGTTTCGCGCATAACCTGACCGCCGGCGAAATTCTGAATCAAATCCGGTCGATCCCCGAAAGTGCGCAACTGACCAACGTGGTCTATATGGGCATGGGCGAACCGCTCGACAACGCGGATAACGTACTGCGGTCGCTCGAAATCCTGACCGCCGATTGGGGTTACGCCTGGAGTCCGACCCGTATCACGCTGTCGACCGTCGGCGTCATCCCGGCCATGCGCACGTTCCTGGAGAAGACGAAAGTGCACCTGGCGGTGAGCCTGCACAACCCGTTCGCCGCCGAACGGCTCGAAATGATGCCGGTACAAAACCGGTATCCGATCGAAGAAGTGGTGAAGGAGTTGAAAAAATGGGATTTTTCGCACCAGCGACGCATCAGTTTCGAATACATCATGTTCCGGGGAATCAACGATTCCGACCGGCATGTAGCAGCGCTCGTCCGACTGCTGGCGGGGCTGAAATGCCGCATCAACCTGATCCGCTTCCACGCCATCCCCGACGCCCCGATGCAAAGCCCGGACGAGACGACCCTGGTCCGTTTCCGCGACGCGCTGACCCGCCGGGGGATCACGACGACGATCCGCGCTTCACGCGGCGAAGACATCCAGGCGGCCTGCGGACTGCTGTCCACCCGCGAGCGGGAAAAACGAGAGGCCGGCTCCGGGCAGCGACCGACCGGAAACGCAAAATAACGAAGGAAATGCACAACTAAACGGACGGTTTTTCCGTTCTGTTATGGAACGACAATTGCAAACGACAACCGATACGAACCATTAAAAACCGAAAAATTATGAAAAAATGGATTGCAATGACGATGTTGGCGCTGTTCTCGGTAGCGGCATTCGCTCAGAATAACACGAAGGAGACAGCCCCGGCCGCCAAGGAGATCAAAGGAACGGTGTTCGAAAAAGGGACGCTGAAAGAGTTGCTGGCAAAAGCCGCCAAGGAGAAAAAATACCTGTTCGTGGATGTTTACGCCACCTGGTGCGGCCCGTGCAAAGCGATGGCCACGCAGGTCTTTCCGCAGGAAAAAGTGGGCAACTACTTCAATAAAACGTTCGTCAACGCCAAATTCGACGCAGAGAAGGGCGAAGGCATCGACGTCGCTAAAAAATACGGCGTGCGCGCCTACCCCACCTTCCTGATCCTCGATAAGGACGGAACGGAAGTAGGGCGAATCGTCGGAGGAGCCGACGGCGACATGTTCATCGAAAAAGTACAGGAAGCCCTCGACAACATCGGCAAGGAATAACCGCCGACAAAACCTTTTCCAGAAAGGCCGTCGCTTCGTGCGGCGGCCTTTTTCGAAACGATATATCGAATCATTTCTTCAATGATTTGATATACTTCGATTCATCGAATTTATCCGTCCCTGCATCGTCGATCATTTGTCTGCAAAGATCGGAGAAAGCCAGGATATCACCTTGAGGCATACGTATATGCAGAGATCGTAATTCATCTCCGACAACACAACGGAAAGTTACCCGATAACCATCAAAAAACCCCTCCGGCCTTCCCTCGGCTTTGAAGTCATCGATCGACGAAAGCATTTTGGAGTATAATTTTTCTGCGAACCGATCGCTTACGGGGAAAGAGCGGGCCTCGATCGTGTACAGTTTTAACTCTTCTTCCCTTGCTTTGGGATACATAGCGGAATTATGATCAAATATCAGGCTTTTGATATTCTTAGGTAAAGAATCAAGCAGCGCCATCGGAATCCCTATCGACGGAAACTTTTCCTCCGCCAGTCGGGAAGCTTCCTTGTAATTCGAAACGCGTTTGACCTCGAGGATATAGGAAGTCCCGGTCGAATCTTTCGTAAGACGGAAACCGGTCGCACCTTCGAAGGAGGGGGATACGAAAAACTCGACGTCCGCATTATAATCTCCGAAGAAGCGTTTTTCGAGTTCGGTCTTACTATCGAGATTCCAAATGCCGTATTTTTTTCCCTTGATTATCCGTATGGATTTGTTTTTGTAATTGTTTTCGATTTTTTTCTCAAACGCTCCGCCGTTTTTATGTGGCCCGTTTTGGGCGAATGCGGTCGGAAAAATAAATCCCAGCAATAGAGACAGCAGTATCGACTTGTTTTTCATGGCGTGGAAAGTTAACGATCGCTATTTCGGCAGACATCGTACGGGCCGGTAAACGGCTTTCTACCCTCCGGTAAATTACGTTCGGCAAACATTATCGTTTATTCAATGACTATTACAAAGATAGGAATAAATTCATTTTGCGACAGAATTAAATTAAACTACTCGAAATTTTGAAATCCAACACCGAATATGGTGTCGTTTCAAAGAGGCTGTTCACATCACGAAGCGGCGGCCTTTTTTGTTTTCGAAGCGGAACGTTCCGGACGTTTCGACCGAAAAAACCGGGGCGAAACACACGGAATATTAAAAACGGGCAGACATCGCATCGTATCGCATATTTCGCTATTTTTGTGAAAAATTAACCCGATATGCTGAAACAACTGGCGGGACAGACGGCGATCTACGGGCTAGGGACGATCGTGCCCCGTTTCCTGAATTACCTGCTGTTCCCGTACCTGACCCGCGTGATGACCGTCGGCGAGTACGGAGTCGTCACCGACCTCTACGCGCTGATCCCGTTCGTGCTGGTGCTGCTGACGATGGGCCTCGAAACCGGTTATTTCCGCTTTGCGGGAAAGGCCGGCAGCGAAGCGGAAAAGCGGACGATCTTTTCGAACGTATGGGGCGCGGTGACCGCCGTCAGCATCGTTTTTTTCGTACTCGCGCTGCTGTTTACGCCACAACTGGCCCGGGTCATGGAATACACCGACCATCCGTCGTACATCCGGCTGGTCGCCGCCATCGTTATGCTGAATACCGTCACGGCGATCCCGCTGGCGCGGTTGCGGCAGCAAGGCCGGGCCAAACGGTTCATGATCCTGCGGCTGCTGTTCGTGATCGTCAACCTCGCGCTGACTTTCTTTTTCTACTCGGGACTGCCCGGACTGGCCGAACTCGGCATCTGCGCATCGTGGTACGACCCGCAATACGGGGCCGGATACGTGCTGCTGGCCGACCTGCTGGCCAACATCGTGCTGCTGTTCGCACTGATACCGGACTTCCGGGACGCCATGCCGCACATCCGGTGGCGGCAGTTGCGGACGATTCTGGCGTACTCGTTCCCGCTGTTGGTCAGCGGCATCGCCGGCGTATCGAACCAGTTCATCGACCGGCAGATGATCAAATACCTGCTGCCTTCGGGCATCTCGATGGACGCGTTGGGCATCTACGGCGCCGTTTCGAAGTTAGCCGTCATCATCTTCCTATTCACCCAGATGTACCGTTACGCCGCGGAGCCCTACTTTCTGTCGGGGTTTAAAAACGACGATTTCAAACGGCAAAACGCAGAGGCCCAAAAATATTTCATCATCGTGTCGATCTTCATGTTTCTGGGCATCACGCTCTTCACGAACCTGTTCGCGCTGATGATGGGGAAAGACTTCCGCGAAGGGGTTTACGTGCTGCCGGTCATCCTGCTGGCGAATATTTTCGCAGGGATCTGGCTGAACCTGTCGTTCTGGTACAAAAAGACCGGCGAAACGAAATACGCGATCTGGATCACCGGAACGGGGCTCGTTTTCACGCTCGGGTTGAACCTGGCGCTGACTCCCGTCTTGGGGTATTTCGGAGCCGCGCTCGCCCGGCTGGGCTGCGAAACCGCCATGGTCGCTGTCAGCTATTACCTGAACCAGAAACACTATCCCGTCCCGTACGACTTGCGCCGGATCGGGACCTACTTCCTGGTCGGCGGGGCGATTTACGGGACATCGCTGCTCACGTCCGCGCTGCCCGCCGCGCTGGAGTACACGCTGAACCTCGCGATGCTGGCGGCTTTCGGACTCTATGCGATCCGTCTCGAAAAAATCGACATGAAAGGTATATTACACTCGATCATCAAACGTTAACGATATGAAAATAAAAGTCATAAACCGATCGGCATTCGAACTGCCGCATTACGAAACGGTCAGCGCGGCCGGCCTCGACGTCCGGGCCAATACGACCGAAAGCATCGTGCTCGAACCGCTGCAAAGGGCTCTCGTTCCGACAGGCCTTTACGTCGAAATCCCGGACGGTTACGAGATCCAGGTGCGTCCGCGCAGCGGGCTGGCCGCCAAACACGGCATTTCAATAGCCAACGCGCCGGGGACAATCGACCCCGACTACCGCGGCGAAATCAAAGTGATCTTGGTCAACCTGTCGAACGAGCCGTTCGAACTGAAACCGGGCGAGCGGATCGCGCAACTGGTCGTCGCGCAATTCACGCGCATCGAATGGGAAAGCGTGTCGGAGCTGAGCGAAACGGAGCGCGGCGCCGGCGGATTCGGATCGACCGGACGCAAATAATAAACTCCGCGGTTTTTCGTATCTTTGCAGGGAGGGTTGCGCCGCCGCAGTCCGCGCAAACGCCACGCCGGAGCGGAAACGGCCGCCGCGACGGAAAACCCGGTCATTTTCAAACAACGAAGCCATGCAGTTTAAAGAGATCACAGGACAGCAAGAAACCGCCGCCAAACTGGTTCAGGGCGTAACGCGCGGACGAATCAGCCATGCCCAGCTCTTCATTGGCGGCGAAGGCGTCGGCGCACTGCCGCTGGCGATCGCCTATGCCCAGTACCTGAACTGCACCGACCGCCGCGACGGGGACTCTTGCGGGCAATGCCCGTCCTGCCGCCAGATCGCGCAATTGGCTCATCCGGATGTCCATTTCGTCTTTCCGGTCAACACGCCGAAAGGAAAATCGTCGGGCGAGAAGCCGCTGAGCGACGCTTTCCTGCCGCAGTGGAGGCGGCTGTTCGAAAAAACCGGCGGGTATTTCAGCGAACCGATGTGGTATTCGGCCATCGAAATAGACAACAAACAGGGAAATATCAGCACGTTCGAAGCCGACGAAATCATCCGCAAACTGTCGTTCAAAGCGTTCGAATCGGAATACAAGGCGGTCATTATCTGGCTGCCCGAGCGGATGAACACGCAGGCGGCGAACAAACTGCTGAAAATCATCGAGGAACCGTGGGAAAAGACCCTCTTCCTGATGGTCTCCGAATCGCCCGAACGGCTGCTACCCACCATTTTGTCGCGGATGCAGGTCGTCGACGTACCGGCCATCGCGGACGAACGGATGGCGGCGTGGCTCGCCGCCCGCAAAGGGTTGCCGACGGACGATGCGGCCAAAGTCGCGCGGCTCGCGCGCGGCAGCATCCTCGAAGCGTCGCGGGTGCTGGAACAGCGCGAAAGCAGCGACGAATATTTCGAACTGTTCGTGCGGCTGATGCGGCTCAGCTATGAAGACCGCCACATGGAACTGCTGGAATGGGCCGAAACGGTCGCCGCCCTGGGACGCGAAGAACAGAAACAACTGCTCGAAAACGCCATCCGGCTGCTCCGCGACAGCTACATGCTGACGGCCGGCGTCGAACGGATCGCCTACCTGTTCGGCCGCGAATACGAATTTTGCAGGAAATTTGCTCCGTACGTCAACAACGGGAACATCGAGCAACTGATCGCCGAAATGGAACTGGCGATCAGACAGGTCGCCCAGAATGGCAACCCGCGCATCCTATTCCCGCACTTTGCATTAACAATCAGCAAATTGATCCGTAAAATCTGATGTCTAAAGCAGTCCTGATCACCGGCGGAAACCTCGGGTCGGTAGCGGAAAACCTGGAAGCGGCGCGGGAGGCGATCTCCCGCGAGGTGGGCGTCGTCGAACGATGTTCGTCCGTACTGGAGTCCGAAGCGTGGGGATTCGAAGCCGAGGAACATTTTCTGAACCAGGTGCTCGTAGTCGCTACGGCGCTTCCGCCTGAACAACTGTTGGAGCGCTGTCTGCAGATCGAACGACAGTTGGGGCGGGTTCGCCGGGCCGGGCCTCGGTACGGTTCGCGCACGATGGATATCGACCTGCTGTTCTACGACGACCGGGTCGTCGACAGCGACCGGCTGACGATTCCCCACCCGCGGATCGCCGAAAGGGATTTCGTGCTGGCGCCGCTCGAAGAGGTACTTCCCGACTACGTGCACCCGGTACTGAAGAAAACGATCCGGCAACTGCGCCGCGAACTGCTGCAGGCCGCAAATCCGCCGGGCGCGGACGGCATGAAAAACTGACGAAAAATCACTACCTTTGTTTCCTATTCTCCGATTAAAATGAGCGTGACCGAAATAAATATCTGTAAAACAATCGCCCGCTTCGGTATCCTGGCTTTTTTCTGCTTCGGGATCCTGGCCCGCTGCGCCAGCGTCGGCACCCCGCAGGGAGGCCCGCGCGACTCGCTGCCGCCGAAAGTCGTCATGATGACCCCCGCTTTCGGGACGACCAATTTCAAAGACAAACGGATCACGATCCAGTTCAACGAATACGTCCAGCTCAAAGACCAGCAGAAGGAGTTTTTCACCTCCCCGTTCATGAAGAAAAAACCGACCCTCATGCTGCGGGGGCGGGGTATCCAGATCGACCTGAAGGAGGATCTGGATTCGAACCAGACCTATTCGCTGAACTTCGGCAAAAGCGTCGTGGACAACAACGAGGGGAATCCGTATACCGGCCTGCGCTATGTCTTTTCGACGGGCGACCACATCGACTCGCTGCTGATGTCCGGCTACACGACCGACGCCATGACGACGGATACGGTGGGCAACGTCTACATCCTCTTTTACGACGCGAAAACCGACTCGATCCCACAGTACGATTCGACGCTGCTGAAAAGCAAACCGATCGCCGTCGGGAAATCTTTCCCGAACGGAATCTTCATCGCTGAGAACCTGAAACCGATCGACTACCGGATCTACGCGCTCGAAGACAACAACGGGAACCTCGAATACGAACCGGGAGTGGACCGCGTGGCATTCCTCGACTCGACCTACAACCCGCTGAACCAACCGGGATTCGACATCTGGTACGACACCACGCGCCGCTACATGCAGGCCGACCCGCAGATCATGATGCGGATGTTCATGGACAAACCGTTCAGACGACAGACCTACACCGGATCGAAGCGCACGCACGGCAACCGGATCGTGCTTACCTTTACGGCTCCGCATCCCGACATCAAAGAACTTTCGTTCGAAGGAATCGACCCCGGAAAGATCGTCACCGAATACGGAAATTCGAAGCGGGACACCATGGAACTGTGGTTCGACTCCAGATCCGAAGACCTGCCCGACACGCTGCGCGGCAAGCTGATTTACATGAAGCACGACAGCCTGTTCCGCTTGCAGCCCGACACCCAACTGCTGAAACTGGGCTGGAGGGCCCCGGTGAAAAAAGAAAAAGAGGAGAAAAAGAAAAAAGAGGACGACCTTCCGGAACCCAATCCGTTCAAAGTCCGCGTAGCGGGCGGAACGACGCTCAATCCGGAGAAAAACATCGTTTTCGAATTCGATTATCCGCTGACGGGAGTCGACAGCGCGGCCATGTCGTTGCTGAAACTCGGGGAAGGCGACCAGACGACGCCGGTCGGGCTGACTTTCCGGCAGGATACCCTGAAACTCCGGAAATGGACTCTCGCGGCCCCGTGGGAAGCCGATCAAAAATACCGGCTGCTTATCCCGGCCGGCGTATTCAAGAACACCAACGGCGAGAGCAACGATACGCTGCGATCCGAGTTTACGATCGAATCGCCCGAAAAGTACGCCACGCTGGTGCTGAATATCCAAGGTAAAACGCCCGAAAGCGAATACGTCGTACAGGTGATCTCCCCGCAGGGCTCCGTTCTGAAAGAGGTCGCCCATCTGAAAACGGGGAGCCATACGCTGCAATACATCGACGTAGGTACCGTAAAAATCCGTTTCATCGAGGATCTCAACGGGAACGGCCGATGGGACACCGGATCGCTGGTCGAAAGACGGCAGCCCGAACGGGTCGGGATGTACGTCGACGACAATAATTCGGAGGAGATCACGACCAAGGAGAACTGGGAATTGGTCTTCGACGTGGACATGAACCGGATTTTCGGTCCCGTTACGATGGAAAGCATGACGGCGAAAATCAACCGGGACAACGAAGCGCGGCTGAAAGCGATCGCCAAAAAACGGGCCGAAGACGCCGCCAATCAGAAGAAACAGCATAACAGCGGCGGCGGCATGGGCATGGGCAGCATGGGCAGCATGGGAGGTATGGGCGGCATGATAGGCCGGTAACGAAAGCTGTCGCGGAACAAACGAATGCGGAACAAGAAACGAAATATGTGGAAAATAGCTAAACTGTCTTTACTCGTGATCCTGCTGGGATGCGGAACGCTCCGGGCCCAGCATTATATCGGCGTGCGCGGCGGATGGGGCGGCGGTTCCGCACGGTTCACCCCGTCCCGGGAGACGGGCACCGAATGGGGGCTCTATTCGGGCGGGATTTCGTATAAATTCTATACCGCGCAAAAATTCGTCGGGGCCATCCAGGCCGATTTGCAGTACATGGGACGCGGATTCATGTACGACCTGCAAAGCAAAGGCGACACGAGCTACCACCGCACGATCAATTCGTTCGAACTGCCGCTGATGTGGCAACCGCATTTCTACTTCATGCAGCGGCACGGACGCTTCTTCGTCAACCTGGGCGTCTACCTCTCCTATTTCATGGATTCGAAATACTATTACAAATCAAAACGGGCGGGGATTTACGAACAAGGGCCATATACGATGAAACTGACCCGCGATACGCGGTGGGGGTACGGGCTTTGCGGCGGAGCGGGACTTTCGTTCCTGATCCGTCGGTTCGAGGTGGCTTTCGAAGGCCGCTACTATTTCGGTTACTCGGACGTTCTGCGGAACGGAACCAAATACCAGGGCAATCCGACCCATTCGCCGCTGGACAACATCAACGTTTCGATGGCCTTCTATTACCGCCTGAGCAAAGAAGGCATCCGCGCCGAGCCGAGCAAGGGCGTCGCGAGACGGATGCAGGAGGCCGAAATGCGCCGGGCCGAAAGACTGATCGAAAAAGCGAAAAAGCATGGGGACAGCCTGAGCGCAGCGGGCCTTTCCGCCGACAGTCTGCCGTCCGGACTACGGCAAGCGCTCCCGGACTCCCTGCAACGAATGCTTCCGGACTCCCTGCAGCGGCAAAAACCGGAAAAGCGGAAGACGAAACGGGAAAAAACGAAAAAGGAGTATCCCGCACCCGCCGGAACGCCCGGACAAACGGCCGGCCAACCGACGATAAAAGAGACCGAATCGATACAGGAATCACAAAAAACAGATAAAAAATGAACGACCGCATCGAATCCACCCGCCAGCAAAAAATCGGGCGGCAAATCCAACGCGACATCAGCGAAATTTTTTCCAAAGAGGCCGCTTCGCTGCTGTGCGGAACCATGGTATCGGTAACGCTGGTACGGATGAGTCCGGATTTCGAACTGGCTAAGATTTACCTGAGCATCTTCCCGTTCGAAAAACATGCGGAGGTGATGGCCTCGCTGCAGGAAAACAACTGGCTGATTCGCAAAACGCTCGGCGCGCGGGTCAGGAACCAGTTGCGACACGTGCCCGAACTGGCCTTCTACATCGACGACTCGCTGGAATACATCAGCGCGATCGACAAACTGCTGAAATAGAAAATCCGGATCATGCCCCGTCTACCGCTCTTTTTCGCACGGCGTTACCTTTTTTCGAAGAAATCGCACTCGGTGATCAACATCGTCTCGGGAGTGAGCGCCTTTTCCGTGGCGATCCCGGTGATGGCGATGGTGATTCTGCTGTCGGTATTCAACGGTTTCGAGGGGCTGATCAAAAGCATGTACCGGTCATTCGACCCGGATATCCGGATCACGCCGGTACGGGGCAAGGTATTCCCGATCGACTCGCTGCCGCGCGAACGCTTTCTGGCAATCGACGGCGTGCGGGACGCGGCGTATGCGCTCGAAGACAATGCGGTCTTCGAGTACCGCGACCGGCAGGCTTTCGGCACGATGTGCGGGGTCGATTCGCTCTACCGGCAGGTGGTGCCGCTGGACAGCCTGCGAACCGAAGGCGTATTCCAATTGCAGTTCGGAGATTTCCCGGAAGCCTACGTCGGACAGGGCATGGCCTACGCGCTGGGCATCCGGGTCAACCTGAACAGCCCGATCTCGGTGTACGTCCCCCGGCGCGGGCGGGTTTCGCCGCTGCTGCCGTACAGTTTCTACAAAAAACAGAATATTTTCCCGTCGGGCGTATTCGCGCTGGAAGCCGAAGTGGACGGGAAATACGTGATCGTCCCGCTCCACTTCGCACAGGAACTGCTCGACTATCCGGGACAAGCTTCGTCGGTAGCCATCCGTCTCGAAGCGGACGCTTCGCCGCAGCGGGTGCAGCAACAGATCGGGCAATGGCTCGGCGACGATTACAAAATCCAGTCGCGCTACCAGCAAAAAGAGTCGTTCTACCGCATCATGATGTACGAAAAATGGGGGATCTATTTCATCATCCTGCTGGTACTGGTGATCGCTTCGTTTTCGCTGATCGGTTCGCTGGTAATGCTGATCATCGAAAAACGCAAGGATTCGCAGACGCTCGTCACGATGGGCGCCGATACGAAGCTGCTCCGTAAGATCTTCGTCGCCGAGGGGATGCTGATCTACCTGATCGGCGCCGGCGGCGGATTGCTGCTCGGCGTCGCGCTGGCGCTGGCCCAGCAGCATTTCGGATTCCTCAAACTCTCCGGGGAGACATTCCTGATCGACGCCTATCCGGTCGAAGTCCACCCGAGCGACCTGGCGTGGGTAATCGTAACGTTCGTCTCGGTCAGCTACCTGATCTCCGTACTGACGGTGCGCGCGATGATACCGAAAAAAGAGATAAGTCAGAACCGACCATGATAAAACGATTGATCTGCCTGTTGTGCGTCGCCGCCACGGCGGCAGCCTGCAACCGGCCACGCAACATACCGGACGAGAAACTGATCGCCATCACCCGCGAGATTTTCCTGGCCAATGCCTACCGCGACTCGCCGAAAAGCGGATTCTCGCAGACGGATACGATGGATTTCTACACCCCGATTTTTGAAAAATACGGATACAAACCCTCGGATCTCAGCTACACGATCAACAACCTTTCGCGGCGCAAAAGCGTCCGATTTACGGACATTCTGGAAGAAGTGGCCCGGCGGCTGGATCGGGAAGACTCCCTGATGAAAGCGCGGATCGCCACGCTGGACACCGTCGACAGCCGCACCATGAACCGCTACCGACGCGTCGTCTACTCCGACTCGACCCGGCGGCTCCGGCGCCTGTCCGATCCCGACAAACCGGACATCGTCCTTCCGGTACGTCCGGGACGCTACCAGGTCGCATTCAAGTACGACCTGGACACTTCGAGTCGTAACGGAAACCTCCGCTATACGCACTACCAGTTCGATACGACGGACGGCACGAAAGGCAGTTTCTACTACCTGGGGTATATCAAAGGGGCTCAGAAACAGGAAATTTTCAGTTTCGACGTCACCGATCCGAAAACGAACGAAGTACGGATCAGCCTGGCGACCTCCCCGTCCGACAAGGAAAAGAGCATCGCCCTGCGCATCGACTCGATGACGATCACCTACTTCCTGCCGCTGCGGGAAGCCGCCGATTCGCTGATCCGCGAAATATTCCGGTTCAACCCGAACCTGGCAGCGTACAACTTACCTTCAAACGCCTCCCATGTCGCAGATAAAAAGGAGATTATCGGCGCACTTTATCCTGACACCACAGGGACTGCTGCGCAACGGGATTCTGTCGTTCGACGCTGACGGCGTTCTGAGGGAGATCACGGCCACCGATGCGGTCGATTCGCAACAGCGGGTGGAGTTTTTCGGCGGCCTGCTGATCCCTGGCATGGTCAATGCGCATTGCCATCTGGAACTGTCGTACCTGCGCGGCCGGATCGCCCGCGGCTGCGGGTTCGCCGGGTTTGCCGACACGATCGCGCGGGCGCGCAACGAAACCGCCCCGCAACAACGTATCGAAGCGGCCGCTTATTGGAACGCCCGGATGGAACACGACGGCGTAGTGGCCGTCGGGGATATTTGCAACGGCACGTCTACGTTCGAGCTGAAACGGAATAGCCGCATCCATTACCACAATTTCATTGAAGGTTTCGGCCTGCGCACGACCGACTTTTCATTCCTACGCCGAATCGCCGCCGAATCGGAAGCGCTCGGACTCTCCGCCTCGGTCACCCCGCACGCCACCTATTCGCTGCAGGACGCCGCGTTCCGGGCGATCGCCGCAGCGGGAAACCCGCTGTCGGTACACTTTATGGAAAGCCGCGGCGAACAGGAACTTTTCGAAGAACGGGGGCCCCTTCACGAACGGAACCTCCGGGAAGGCGTAACGATCGATTTCGCCGGATACGGATCGCCGGCCGGACGCATCGCAGGCTCGGTCCCGAAAGAAAAAAATATGCTGCTGGTGCACAACACGTTCGTCACCGAACAAATCGCAGACACCCTTCAACATCGTTTCGGGAACCGGCTCACATGGGTATTGTGCCCTCGGTCGAACGATTTTATCGAAGGGGCGACGCCTCCCGCCGAGTTACTCCATAGGTTATCGGGGCGGATCGCCGTCGGCACCGACAGCCTCGCGTCGAACGATTCGCTGTCGATGATCGACGAACTGAAAAGGTTCCCGGAAATCCCGCTGCCCGAACGGCTGCAATGGGCCACCCGCGGCGGCGCCGAAGCGCTCGGAATCGACGCATGGGCCGGCAGTTTCGACATAGGCAAACGTCCCGGAGCCGTACTGATCACCGGCATCGACTGGGACGCCCTGACCCTGCTGCCGCACGCCGCCAGCCGCCGCATCCTGTAAACCCTTCCCACAGGCCGTACCGCGCCCCGAATCGTCCGATCGGGACGAACGCGGCGAAAAATTAAGTATTTATACCCATTCAAAATAGGTCTATCCTCTCTGTTCCATGCTACACATTGGATGTAAATTTGTTATGTGTAAAAGTATGCACATTATCGGACAAGAGTTATGGGGAAATATTTCGATATGCTGATGGAGGATGTCCGCATGAAAGAGGGCCTGACGGCCTGCATGAACTGCGGTATCTGTACGGGAGTCTGCCCCGCGGCCGAGTTTTACAACTACGACCCGCGCCAGATCGTCAACATGGTGCAAACCAAGGACGACGACGCCATCGAAAAGCTGCTCAAAAGCGATACGATCTGGTACTGCGGGGAGTGCATGTCGTGCCGCCCGCGCTGCCCGCGCGGCAACACGCCCGGATATATCATCCAGTCGCTGCGCACGCTGTCGCAAAAACTCGGTTTCTTCACCGAATCCGAAAAAGGACGCCAGCAACTGGCCATCAAACGCACCATCGGGCAGAATATCCTGACATCGGGCTACTGCGTCAAGCCGAATTTCGTCGATCCGGATCTACATCCCGAACAGGGGCCGGTATGGCGGTGGATCCACGACAACGACAAAGACGTCTTCGAACGTTTCGGCGACAACTACTGCAAGGTAGGCGTCGGAGCCGGACGCAAGATCGACGACCGCAGCATGGAGGAGATCCGCAGCATTTTCGAAGTGACCGGGGGTATGCGTTTTTTCGAAAACATCGAAACGTGCTCGGATAAAAAAGCGAAGGAAATGGGATACGAAAAAGCCGGGGACGACTATTTCCACGACGTATTCACGACTAACAGCGGCCAACACTCCGGAAAATAAGAGGCCGAAACAAAAAACGAACGCGATGAAAACACCCTGGAAAGAGTATCAGAAACAGATCGCCGACAACGATTACTACTATGCGCGCAGCTGCATCCGGCAGAATTTTTTTCCCGGATCGGAAGCGGCCTTTTTAAATATCCTGCGCAACGACCTGGGTCGGGACATCCACGAAGACCCGCGTCACACCTCCTGCACCGGCATCGGCTACCATACCGACATCGTGCCGCTCGAAACGATCATGACGGTCGTGGCGCGGCAGTTCTCGCTGATGACCGAATCGGGGTACGAGAATTTCGTCCCGTCGTGCATCACGTCGTTCGGCATCTACTCCGAAGCGCTCGAAATGTGGCACGACTTCCCGGAACTGGAAGAGAAGGCCCGCGACTACCTTTATAAAGCTACCGGCCGCGAATTCAAAAAGCCGAAAAACCTGGCGCACACGTCCGACGTGATTTTCCACCACCGCGAGGAGATCGCCGCGAAAGCCAAACACAAATTGGTCAACGTCGAAACCGGAAAACCGCTGCGCGGCGTCGAACACATCGGCTGCCACTATGCGAAGATTTTCCCGAAGGTCGGTATCGGCGGATCGGAATTCCCGTACGTGCTGGCCGGAATGATCGAGGCGTGGGGCGGCGAAGTGGTCGACTATCCGGAGCGGCGGCACTGCTGCGGATTCGGATTCCGCAATTACCTGGTGATGGCCAACCGCGGCTATTCGGTCGCCAACTCCAAGAAAAAGTTCGAATCGATGGCCCCGTATAAGCCCGACTTCATCCTGGCCAACTGCCCGGGCTGCGCGATGTTCCTCGACAAATGGCAATACACGATCTCCGAAATGGAGGGAACGTTTTACGGGCAGGACAACCGCGGCATCCCCGTGCTGACCTACGAAGAGCTGGCCGGGCTGGTGCTCGGATACGATCCCTGGGAACTCGGTATGCAGATGCATCAGGTTGCCGTCGAACCGCTGCTCGACAAGATGGGCGTCCAGTACGACCCGTCGGCAAAATACCTCGGCAAAAATGGAAAATACATCGGGCAACCGGCCCCCGCGGCGATCGGAAGCTACACGAAAAACATACTGTAACGGATTATGGGAAAAAAGGTAATTATCATCGGCGGAGGCGTCGCAGGTATGCAGACGGCCATTACGCTCAGCAAACTGGGCATCAGCCCGGTGATTATCGAGAGAGAGGAGACGATCGGCGGCAAGTTGAACCGCTGGGACCGGCTCTTTCCGACCATGACCCCCGCGAGCGAAGTACTCGGATCGCTTCGCGAACAGGTCGACGCTTCCGGCGCCGAAATCCTCACGTCCCGGGAGGTGAAGGAGATCGGACAGGAGGGTAAAAACGTAACGCTGAACGACGGCACCCGGCTTCGCTCCGACGCGGTGGTCGTCACTTCGGGTTTCGACCTTTTCCCGGCCGAACTGAAAGAGGAGTACGGTTATAAAATCTACGACAACGTATATACGACGGTAGACGTCGAACGGATGTTCCGCAACGGCGGCATCCGCACGGCCGACGGCCGGATACCGAAGACGATCGCCTTTCTGCATTGCGTCGGATCGCGCGACGAAAAGGTGAACCAGCGCCACTGCTCGCGGGTCTGCTGCATCACCGGCGTCAAACAGGCGATCGAAATGAAACAGGCGATCCCCGACGCCGAGGTATACAGCTTTTACATGGACATGCGAATGTTCGGCCCCGGCTACGAGGAACTCTACCGGCAGGCGCAGCAGGAGTTCAATATCCATTTCATCCGCGGCCGCATCTCCGAGGCGAGCCAAACGATCGACAACCGAGTGCAGATCAAGGCCGAAGACACGCTGATCGGCCTGCCGCTGAAAATGACCGTCGACATGCTGGTGCTGATCGTCGGCATGAAAGCCGGAGCATGCAACCTGCAGTGGAGCCGCTGCAACGGCGTCGACCTATACCCCAGCGGATTCGTCAAGCCGAAAGATCAGTTTACCGGAAGCGTCGACTCGGGGTCGCCGCATATCTTCTATGCCGGAACGATCACGGCGCCGAAAAACATCGGGGAGTCGATCAACGAAGCCGTCGCCGCCGCACACCGGGTGGCCGAATCGCTAAAAGAATAACGCCATGAACTGGGGATTTTCCATCAGCCAAACGCGCGGCGTAGACATCGACCGCAACGACATGCAGTACTCCCGCCGGCTGCTGGCCGAACATCCGGAACTACAGACCTGCATCGCGTGCGGCAACTGTACGGCGACCTGTACGGCCGGCAATCTGACCAAGTTCAACGTGCGTAAACTGCAAACGCTAGTGCGGCGCGGCGAATACCGTGGCATCCGCGAAGAACTGGCCAAATGTATGCTGTGCGGCAAATGCCGGCTGGTCTGCCCGCGCGGAATCAACATCCGGCAATTGGTGCTGACTCTGAAAAAAGAGGTGCCCGAAAAGTAACGGACCGTTTCCGCGAACCCGGACGAAGAAAAACGAAGTTGTAAACAACCGCACGCGGTACCGCGTGCACCGTTATCGGAATAAAACATGGAGCATTTCAGACTATTCGTCTTGCCGTTCTGGCTGGGAGCCTTCTTCCTGCTGGTAACGCTTCTGTATAAATATATCGGCTGGTTCGTCGGACTGACCGCGGCGGAGCGCCGTCTGTTCGTCCGGTCGCTGTTCACCCGCTCGACGTTCCGCTCGGTCGGGGAGGTTATCAGCGAATCGCTGCTGCACCGCAAGATATGGCGCACCAACAAACTGCTGGGTTACATGCACACCAGTTTCGCGCTGGGATGGTTTCTGCTGATCCTGACCGGCTGGATCGAAACGCTGGTCTACTTCAAGGGCGAAAACGTTCCGCTGTACGTCGATATCTTCTTCTCTTATTACGTACACCCTATTTTCGAGCATAATTTCAATTTCTCGCTGATCAAAGACGCGCTGCTGCTGCTGATCCTGATCGGTATCGGCCTGGCGCTGTTCAAACGAATCCGTTCGCGGATGATGGGTATGCGCCGAACGACCCGGCATACGCCGGGCGACCGGATCGCCCTGTCGGCGCTGTGGCTGATCTTCCCGGCCCGACTGCTGGCCGAGAGCATGACCAGCGGCGTAATCTGGAAATTCGGCGGCATCGTATGGGCGCTCGGCGAAGAGCACCACCTGATTCCCCCGGGAGTCGGCTGCGGCAGCTTCCTGACCAATTCGACCGGCGAACTGCTGGCCCGCATACTGCCGCCCGACGTGCTGATGGCCGGCGAACTGCCGACCTGGTGGTTCTACTCGATCACGCTGGGCGTCTTTTTCGTCGCGCTGCCGTTCTCGCGCTATATGCATATTTTTACCGAGATTCCGCTGATTTTCCTACGAAACGCGGGGTTGCGCAGCAAAGAAAAACCGTCGAGCTACGACCATTTCCAGACCAACGCCTGCTCGCGCTGCGGCATCTGCATCGACCCCTGCCAGTTGCAACGGGCCGCCGGGATCAACGGCGTGCAGTCGGTCTACTTCCTGCGCGACCTGCGGAGCGGCAACCTGACCGATGCGGTGGCCAACAACTGCCTGATGTGCGGTCGCTGCGAACAGGCCTGCCCGGTCGGCATCGAACAAAATACGCTGCGGCTGAACAGCCGCCAGCGGACGGCCGTACCGGTCGGCGAAAACCGTTACGGATATATCCGGGGAATCGACCGTTCGCAGGGAAACGGCAAAGTCGGCTACTTCGCCGGCTGCATGACGCTGCTGACCCCGAAGATCCTCCGCGCGATGGACGACATTTTCAAAGCGTCCGGCGATGAAGTGTGGTGGGCCGACAAAGAGGGGGGCGTATGCTGCGGCAGACCGCTGAAGCTCTCGGGCGAAGTGGACGCCGCACGGAAAATGATGGAATACAATACGGAACTTTTCCGCCAGCACGGCATCGAAACGCTGGTTACTTCGTGTCCGATCTGCCTGCGCGTTTTCCGCGAAGACTACCGGCTGGAAGGCATCGAGGTGCTGCACCATTCGGAGTACATCCAGCGATTGTTGAAAGCGCACCGGATCGACCCGAAAATCGGCGACCTGAATTTCACTTACCACGACCCCTGCGAGCTGGGACGCGGTTCGGGCATTTACGACGCTCCGCGCGAAGTGATCGCCGCAGTCGGTCGGCTGACCGAAGTGGCCGAAAATCGTGAAAAAGCGCTCTGCTGCGGTTCGAGCCTGGCGAACATCGCCATCGACGACGACGGACAGCGGAAAATCGGCGAAAGCGTCGCGGCGGCCTTTGCCGCCACCGGAGCCGATGCGGTTGTCACGGCCTGTCCGCTGTGCAAGAAAGGAATCGCCCGGGGCAATTCGATGCCTGTCTACGATCTCTCGGAAATCGTCGCCCAGGCGCTATAATCCGGACGGTTCGGCCGGTTACGAAAAACACAACGACCTACAAATGATATGCAGCAGTGTCCCCGGTTATTGATCCGCTGCTTCAAAAATCGAAACAAGGAAATCGCCCCGCCCCGAACGGAGCTTTTCCGTCATTGCACGAATAGTTCGATCACGCTGTCGATTTCGTCGGCCGGTATCCCGGACAAATCCAGCGACACGGAGTCTGTGGCCACCGAAAAAGGCACTTCCGCCCGATCCACAAAACGAATGGCCGAACGGACGACACCGCCGGTCAGCGGCAGGGAAAGCGTATCGCCGTCGCGGCGGAGAACATGCACGAAGAGCCGGTCGCCTTTGCGGGTGGAAACGCCCCACGCACCGGGAGCGATCTCTCCGGCCCGGGTTCCGTAGACGGTCTCCCCGTAAGTTTTCATCCACCGGCCGGCCCCAGCCATAAAACGACAAACAAACAAACGTATTTCATGGGCACATTCTTTAGTTTTATAAAAAACAATAATAAATATTAATGAAGTATAAATCTTAACATACAGAAATACACCCTATTACAGATTGCCTGTTCCGGAAGAAACCACCGTAACCTTAATCTTATCGATCCGTCTGCCGTCCATCTCTTCGACTTGCAGAACCAGATCGCGGCAGGTCAGCGTTTCGCCCCGGTGCAGAAAATCCTTCCGGATCTCCAGCATCAGCCCGGCGATCGTCTCCGCGCCGCCTTTCATGGCGTCGAGATAATCGTCGTCCAATTCCAACACTTCGAGGAAATCATTGATATGGGTTTTACCGTCGAACAGGTACGTATTCGAAGAGAGCTTCGTATAAAAAGCCTGATCGCGGTCGGATTCGTCCGAAATTTCGCCGACGATCTCCTCCAGGATATCTTCCAACGACAGCAACCCCATCGTGGAACCGTACTCGTCGACCACGATCGCCATGTGGATCTTGCTGTCCCGGAACTCCTCGAGCAATTCGTTGATTTTCTTGTGCTCCGGCACGAAATAAGGCTTGCGGATCAGATTCTGCCACTCGAAATCCCGCTCGTGCGAGACATACGACAGCATATCTTTTACATATAGCACCCCTTTGATATGATCGATACTCTCTTCGTAGACGGGAATCCGCGAGAAACCGGACGAAACGATCGTCTCGCGCACCCGATCGAAATCGGCCTCGATGTCGAGCGAAACGATGTCCAGACGGGGTTTCATGATCTCCACCACTTCGGTATGAACGAAATCCACGATCTCGGACAGCATCCGCTTCTCCTCGGGGCTCTGTCCGGAGGTCATCTCGATCGCATTCGACAGTTCGTCGATCGAAATGTTCTCCCGCTTCCGCGTCACGCTCCGGTTGATATAACCGCCCGAACGAATCAGCAGGAACGAAACCGGCCTGAACAGCGCCTTGAGCAACAGCAACGGTACGGCCATCATCCGCGCGATACGCACCGGATGGTACGATGCGAGGATTTTCGGCATGATCTCTCCGAACAGCAGCAACAGGAACGTAACGATCACCATCTTCATGACGAACTCCAGCCCCGCGGCGCCGGCGAACCCGACCAACGAGTCGATCAGTCCGTTGGACAGGATCACGATGCAGATATTGACCAGGTTATTGACGACCAGAATCGTCGCCAACAGATACTCGTCCGCCGACAGCAACCGCAGGATCGCATTGCTCCTGCGATCCGGGCTGTTCTTCAGCCGGACGACATCCCGCGGCGAGAGGGAGAAAAAAGCGGTTTCAGAAGCCGAAACCGACGCCGAAACGCCCAGCAACAAAATTACGACCAGCAGGATCACGGAATCCTGCAGCGTAAACGGGTTGAACGTCACGGCTTGGATAAAACACGCTGTCAAAATTACAGATATTTAGCCGGCCCGATCCATAACCGGAACGGCTTAGTCAAACAACGAACTGCTCTGCCCCTTGTCGCTCTGCTGTGCGGAATCGTCTTTCAACACGACCCTCGCGCTGCGGTTACCTTCCGCCGAAGTGTCTTTGACGAACTTGATATTCCGGCGAACGAAGGCGGGACGGTTCTCCAGTTCTTCGATATCGATATCGGAACCTTCGTCCTTCTTGGATTCGATGGCAGGTTGCGAAACCGGCGCGCTGAACGGTTTGGGCTGCGGTCTCGGCGGAACCGGGACGGGACGGTTCGGCACGATCCGGCGGGCGGCATCGGGCTGCCCCCCCGGCGCGGCGGACACCGGACGCACGGACGGCTCATGCGGCACGAACGCCGGTTTTTCGGCCGGCTCGGGCGACTCGGCAACCGGTTCGCCGGCAACCGCATCGTTCTCCGACTCGCCGCGAACGTTCGCCTTGCGAAGCGAATCCTTGTAATCCTGCAGAGGCGAATAGCTGACCATGTTCATCTGCGCATAATCGAATCCGGTCGCGATGATCGTCACCTCGATATCCTGTCCGAGAGCATCGTCCTTACCGGCTCCCCAAATAATATCGGCGTTGTTCCCGGCGCGTTCCTGAATGTACTCGGTAATCATATAGGTCTCCTCGAGCGTGATCTCTTCGTCGCCCGATGTGATATTGATCAAGATATTTTTCGCCCCGGCGATGTCGTTGTGGTTCAGCAACGGGGACTCCAGCGCCATGTTGGCCACCTTCATCGCCCGGTCTTCGCCGGAAGCGCGGCCCGAACCCATCAACGCTACGCCGCTGTCGCTCATCACGGTCTGCACATCGGCGAAATCGACGTTCACCGTATTTTCGCGCGTAATCACCTCGGCGATCCCGCGGGCTGCGGTAGCCAAAATATCATCGGCCTTGCCGAACGCCTCGGTCAGCGTCAGCTTGCCGAAGATCTCCTGAATGTTCTCGTTGTTGATCAGCAACAGCGAATCGACGCAGCCGCGCAGCTCCTCGATCCCCTGCTGGGCCTGCCGCATCCGTTTCGGGCCCTCGGTCTTGAACGGAAGAGTCACGATGGCCACCGTCAGGATACCCAGCTCCTTGGCTGCCCGGGCGATCACCGGCGCCGCGCCGGTTCCGGTTCCACCGCCCATACCGGCCGTGATGAAGACCATCTTGGTGCCTTCGCGCTTGTAAATCTCGATGATCTCGTCGAGGCTCTCCAAAGCCGCCTGCCGTCCTTTTTCCGGATTGTTGCCGGCGCCCAGGCCGTTCTGTCCGAGACGCACCTTTACCGGGACGGGGCTGTTGCGCAACGCCTGCGGATCGGTATTGCACACCATGAACGAAACGTCGGCGATCTCCAGCTCGAACATGTGGTTGACGGCATTGCTACCGCCGCCGCCGACACCCGTAACCATGATGATCGAAGGCGACAGCTTCGGAATTTCAAAATCAATTATATCTTTTACGTCAGACATATACTAAATCTTTTACGCTTTTCACACTCGTTCCTCTACGACCGACGCGGGCCGAAACCGATCCGCCCGCGCCGATAAACCTAAATCTCGTTATCTTCAATCTCCTCGTCAAACATGTTGATCACTTTCTCCCTGAGCTTCGAGAACAATCCCGGCTTGCGCTTGGGTTTGTATTCCGGTTCGTAAGCGTCGTCCTGCAACCCGGCGCCTTCCTCTTCGTGCGGCCGGCTCCCGCTCCGGTAAAAATCGTTCAACTTCCGCTTGACCGGCGAAGCGGGCTCGGTAACCGGCTTTTCCTCCCTTGCCGGACGAACGACCTGCTGTTTCGACCGGGAAGTCTTGTTCTGGGCCCGTTCGTCGAATGCCCGCGCCAGGATGCCGACGGCAGTCGCCATGGCCGGCTGTCCGGCCGTTTCGAGACTCTCCCCGTCGAGCGTGCTCTCCGCCCCCGCTACGCGGGCATCCATCCCGGTGTAACCTTTAAACAAGGTTTCGACATGCTTCAACTGCGCGCCGCCTCCGGTCAGCACCACCCCGGCGGCAAGCCGATCCTGAAACCCGGATTTTTTCAGTTCCTCGACCACGAAGTCGATGATGTCGAGCATCCTCGCCTCGATGATCGCCGCCAGATTCTGAGACGAAATCTCTTTCGACGCCTTCGCGCTCAGACCCGGCGTGGTAATGTATTTGTCGGGCTGCGCCGCATCGCGCATGGCTTCCCCGTAACGGGTCTTCAGGTTCTCGACATGCTTTTCGAGAATCCCGTACGAGCGGATATCCTTGTTGATCACGTTGCCGCCCATCGGGATGATCCCTACGTGACGGATGATATTTTTCTGATAAACGACCACGTCCGTCGTCCCCGCTCCGATATCCACCACGGCGACGCCTTCCTCCTTTTCGTCGGGCGTCAGCACGGCCTCAGCCGAAGCGATCGCATTCAGGAAAAGCCCGAGCGGAACGATATCCACCCGTTTGAGGGCCATCTCCAACCGGTTGATCGCGACCGAATCGCCCAATATGATGTTGAACGTCGACGCCAGTTTGTTGCCGAACGTCCCGACCGGATTGGCCGTCTCCTCCTCGTCGTCGACAATGTAGTTCTGCGGAATGATCTGCAGGATTTTCTCCCCTTCGGGAGCCGGAACGTTGCGCATACTGTCGTGCAACTGGCGGACGTCCTCCTGGCGGATCTCCCCGCCGCGGCTGGCAAATACGTAATAGGGCTGCTTTACGCTGCGGATGTGCTGTCCCGATATACCGGCATAGGCTTCGGTGATCCGGATTCCCTGGCGCTCTCCGATCGCATCGACGGCCTCCTTGATGCTTCTGGAAACCAGGTCGATATTTTTGATTTCGCCGCGGATCATCCCCGCCCCCTGCACGGCGGAAACTTCCCGGTCGATAACCCGGATCCGGCCGTCCTCGCCTTTCGTGCCGATCATCGCGACCACGGTATTCGTCCCTAAATCGATTGCAACAATATAATCCCCGTTTTCCACTTTCATTCCTGTTTATTCGATGCAGACAATCTGATCTTTATATTTCAAATTTATGTAACTACAACAATTCCACCCCTCGTAGGCGACGGCATGCCGGTAAAAACTCAATAACTTTGCCAGTTTCTGTTCGTAACCGTCGACGCTGCCGAGCATGATCACCTGGTCGCCCGCCCTGGGCACGATCTCGATATCAGGATCGTACCCGTCCCCGGCCTGCGGGCCGACGACATGAACCTGAACGATAAACGCTTTCCAGAAGTCGTCACTATCCACGAATTTCACAAAATTAATCAGTTTCACCAAAAACGAGTAATTTTTCTGCACTTTTTTTTCGGGATTTCCGGCGAACCGGTCGAGCGGGCCGACATAGTCCGGTTTGAACGGGAACGGCACATAACCGGTAACCACCGGAACATAGACCACGAAATAGCGCTGCTGCGGCAGGACATAGCCGTCGTCGGTCACGTAGAAATTGTACCCGTTCTGCGTATTGAACCGCACCACCGGACGCCGTTGCGTCAATTCCACGTTCAGCCGCCCATCCATCGAAGTGTAGACGCGGGCCGTGCGGACGAACCCGCGCCGCCGGACGAAACGCTCCAGTTCGAGGGTGTTGATCGACGACAGTTCGGTTCCGACCAACTTCATCTTTTCGGCTGCGAACCACGCCCTGACCATCGCCGGCGTAATGAAATTCCGCTCGGCGCTGTCCAGCACCGTCACCCGTACTTCCCGGCACAACTGTTCCTTTTTCCGCTGCGACGTATATCGCAACGAAAACGACAGGTAGACCGCAAGTAGCGTCCACGTCAGCAGATTCAGGGTGATAACCAGCGACCGTTTCACGATTCTCCGTTTTATCGGGTTCCTATTTTTCTGCGAACAAACCGGCGATCTGCGTGCAGAAGCGGTCGATATCGCCCGCCCCGAACGTCACCAGCAATTCCGGGTTCTTCGATTTCAGCACGTCCGTCAGATCCTCCTTGCAGACGACCCGTGCCGGACAACCGATCAGCGGCAGCAGCATTTCGGAAGCCACCCCTTCGATCGGCTCCTCGCGCGCCGGATAGATCGGCAGTAGCAACACCTCGTCGCACAAAGACAACACCTCGGCGAACTCCCGATAAAAATCGCGCGTCCGGGTGTACAGGTGCGGCTGGAACACCACCGTCAGCTTCCGCGCCGGGAACATCTCCCTGACCGACGTGATCGCGGCCCGCAGTTCGTTCGGATGGTGCGCGTAATCGTCCATATAAATACGCTTCGGCGTATTGACGTAAAAATCAAACCGACGCTTCACGCCGCTGAACGACGCGATCGCGGCCCGCAGCTTCGCTTCGTCGAACCCGGCCACCCACAGCATCGCCGCCGCCGCCACGCAATTTTCGACATTCACCCATCCCGGAACGCCCGGCGTGCAATCCCGGATCACGCGGTCGGGACAAACAAGGTCGAACGTGTGCCGCCCGTCCGGCTCAAGCCGGATGCGGTCGGCGTAAAAGTCGCAGGGCGTATCGTATGCATACCGGTAAACCCGGATCCGGTCGTTACGGATATCCAGTTCGACCCCCTGTTTGAGAATCAGCGCGCCGCCCGGTCTGATCTGCCCGACAAACTCCGAAAAAGCCTCTTTGACCGCTTCGTGCGTCCCGTAAATGTCGAGATGGTCGGCATCGACCGCCGTCACGACCGCGACGTCCGGATAGAGCTGCAGAAACGACCGATCGAACTCGTCGGCCTCGACGACCAACCGTTCCCCCGGGCCGAGCACCAGGTTACTACCGAAATTCTTGGAAATCCCGCCGAGAAAAGCGCTGCCGCCGCCCCCGGCCTCGCGATCGAACCACGCGGCCATCGTACTGGTCGTCGTCTTGCCGTGCGTTCCGGCGACGGCCATCAGGTATTTCCCCTCGGCCATCACGCCGAGCATCCGCGAACGCTTGACGATCTCGAATCCTCCATCCCGGAAAAATCCGAACTGCAAACTGTCGGACGGGATCGCCGGCGTATAAACCACCAGCGTATCGGCCTTGTCCCGAAACGGCTCCGGAATCGTATCCGCCTCATCCTCATAAGTAACGGTCGCTCCTTCGCACTCCAACGCCCGGGTCAGTTCCGACGCGGTGCGGTCGTATCCGGCCACCTGTTTCCCCTCGTGCAGGAAATAACGCGCCAGGGCGCTCATCCCGATCCCTCCGATTCCTAAAAAATATATTTTACTAAAGTTCATTATTTTCCGTTTACAACATCCATAACTTCATTCACAACCCGATCTGCGGAATCGCCGATCCCTAAAGTCAATATATTACGCTCCATTTCAGCGAGTTGCTTCGGATCGGCCAACAATTCCTCCACGACCGGAAAAACTCCGTTCACCGCATCTCGGTCGGGAATCATCCGGGCGGCCTGTTTCCCGACGAGAGCCATCGCATTTTTGGTCTGGTGATCCTCGGCCACATTCGGCGACGGCACGAAGATCGTCGGCCGGCCGATCAGGCACAGTTCCGAAACGGTACAGGCTCCGGCCCGCGCCACGACGATGTCGGCCGCAGCATAGGCCAGATCCATCCGGTCGATAAAAGCCCCGCGCCAGATACCCCGGTCGGAGCGCCCCTGCATAAACTCCGTCATCTCCCGCTCGTAATATTTACCGGTCTGCCAAATCACCTGTATCTTCCCTTCGGCAACGATCCGATCCACGTTGGCTTTCATCATTTCGTTCAGCGTCCGGGTACCGAGGCTGCCGCCGACGACCAGCGTCACCGGCTTGCCCTCTTCCAAACCGAAATGCCGAAGCGCCTCCGCGCGCAGATCCGGATTGCGCCAAAAACGCCCCCGGAGCGGATTTCCCGTCAGGACGATCTTCTCTTTCGGGAAAAAGCGTTCCATCCCTTCGTAAGCCACGCAGATACGCCTGACGCGCGAGGACAGCATCTTATTGGTCATGCCCGCATAGGAGTTCTGCTCCTGAATCAGCGTCGGAATCCCCATCCGCTGCGCGGACCACAGCACCGGCGCGCTGGCATACCCGCCGAAGCCGACCGCTACGTCGGCCCCGAATTTTTTGACGATCCGCCGGGCGCGCAGCACCGACCGCACGACTTTGAACGGAACGGCCAGGTTTTTCGGCGTCAGCCGCCGCTGCAATCCCGCGACGGGCAGCCCCTCGATCCGGTAGCCCAGCTCCGGGATTTTCTCCATTTCCATCTTCCCTTCGGCGCCGACAAAAAGGATTTCGACGCCGTCGCCGAGCCGCCGCTTCAGCGCTTCGGCCACCGCAACCGCCGGATAGATATGCCCTCCGGTACCTCCTCCGCTCAGTATGACTTTTAATTTCCGATCCATATTTTCAAACACAACATCAATGATCCGATATTCGCCGCAAAAACGGCCGCCCGTTCCGCTACTCCAGTAACGACTCTTTTCTCGGCCGATCCAGCGACTCTTCCTTCACCTGTCGGCTGATCCCGAGAATCAGGCCAAGCGCCAGGCAGGTAAACACGATCGACGAACCGCCCAGGCTGACCAGCGGCAGCGTTTGCCCGGTCACCGGGAACAGGCACACCGAAACCAGCATGTTACAGATTGCCTGGAACGTAATCATCAGGCAAAGCCCCAGCACCAGCAATCCCGGAAACGCCGTCCCGCAACGCCGGAACGTAACGATCCCACGGAAGAAAATACACAGGTACAGGAAAAGCATCAGCGACGCTCCGATCAGCCCGTACTCTTCGACGATAAAAGCATACGCGAAATCCGAATAGGAGTGCGGCAGGTTCGACCGCTGCGTACTGTTTCCGGGCCCTTTGCCCATCAATCCGCCCGAAGCGATCGCGATCCGGGCCTGCTCCTGCTGCAAGTCGTCGTCTTCGCCCTGCGCTTTGACCTGCTCGGTCTTACTCATCATATCCCCGATCCCAAGCCGATTGACCCACGTATGCGACCGCCCGATATTGAAGGCGTACATCACCGACACGGCGCAAACCATCGTCACGAACACCAGCGCGACCAGTCGCCACAACTCCCGCACGCGGACACGCCCGACATAGAGCATGATCAGACAGGTGCAGAACGTGATCGCCGCCGTCGAAAAATTGGAAATAAAAATCGCGGCGCAGGCAATCACGATCGGCCCCAGAACGGGGATCGTGATATTGGTCAGTATATTGAAATTCTTGTCCGGATTTTTACGCCACCCGCGCAGCGTCAGCGCAGGTAGCAGCGGCATACGGTGAATGTTTGTTTGCCGCTTGGCCAACTGCCGCGCCAGGATCGCGATCAGCGCGATCCGCAGGAAATCCGAAGGCTGGAACGTCACGCCGATCAGCGGGATGCGGATCCACCGCGAAGCGCTATTCAGATTGACTCCGACGAAGAAGGTCAACAGCATGAACAACAGCGCCGTAACGAAAACGAACGACAGAAAGCGCGGACGCGCGTAACGCTGGTAATCGATCCGGTGCACGGCGATCATCGCGGCGAACCCCAGCACGATGAACTTCAACTGCTGCAGGAAATAGTGCGCCGTATCCCCGCCGGCCTTACGGTAAGCCATCGACGCGGTCGACGAATAGATCACCAGCAGCGACGCGATCGACAGGATCGCAATGATCACCCACAGTACGCGGTCGCCGCTGAAGAAGCGGTCGAAAAAGCCCTGCTGTTCGTTGTGCGGTTCGTCCGGTTGCATGATCGTCGTTTTTTCGGTTTTATCGATACGTTATCGTTGCGCGGCGGCGACCCACTCTTTGAACTGCCGTCCGCGGTCTTCGTAATTTTTAAACAGGTCGAAACTGGCGCAGGCCGGCGACAGCAGTACCACATCGCCCGTTCCGGCATTCCGGCGGGCGGCCGCCATCGCCTCGTCCAGCGAATGGGTATCGACAATCTTCCCGATCCGACCGTCGAAAGCCTTCAGCAACTTACCGTTATCGACGCCCATGCAGACCAACGTCTTGACTTTCGCCTCCGCCAACTCGTAAAGCCGCGCATAGTCGTTCCCTTTATCGGTTCCGCCGGCGATCCACACCACCGGACGGGTCATGCTCTCCAGCGCGTACCACACCGAATCGACGTTGGTCGCTTTCGAATCGTTAACGTAGGTCACGCCGTCGATCTCCCCGCACTTTTCGAGGCGGTGCTCGACCCCTTCGAACGCCCTGAGCGTCCGGCATATCGCATCCGGCCCGACCCCGGCCGACAAGGCCGCCAGCGAAGCGGCCATCACATTATAAGTATTATGCGTTCCCTTAATTTTCAATTCCGCAACCGGAATCTCCACCCGTTTCCCGGCAACTTCCGCACGGATCACGCCATCGGTCAGCATCGCCGCGCATCCGTCGCAGGTTTTCACGCTGAACGGCAGGGTTTGCATCCCGAGCGGATGCTTCGGCAGGTTTCCGAGCGTCAGCGGATCGTCGGCGCAATAAATAAAACGGTCTTCCGGTCGCTGATTCCGCAGGATACGGAACTTGCTGTCCACGTAATTCTGCAACTCGTAATCGTACCGGTCGAGGTGATCGGGCGTAATATTCATCAGCACGCCGATATCGGCCCGGAAATCGTAACAGCCGTCCAACTGGAAACTGCTCAGCTCGATCACGTACCAATCGTAATTGCCGGTGGCCACCGCCAGCGCGAAACTTTCGCCGATATTTCCGGCCAGGCCGACGTTCACGCCGGCCTGCCGCAAAATCTCGTAGGTCAGCGTCGTCGTCGTCGTCTTGCCGTTGCTGCCGGTGATGCAGATCGTTCGCGCAGAGGTATAAGCCCCCGCAAACTCGATTTCAGAAATAACCGGGATTCCCCGCTCCCGGACGGCCTTCACCATCGGAGCCTTGTCCGGAATTCCCGGGCTTTTCACGACTTTGTCGGCCGACAGGATTTTACCGGCCGTATGCCGTCCCTCCTCATAAGGAATATCCCATTTCTCCAGCAGTTCCCTGTACTTCGGAGCGATACTCCCCCTATCCGACAGAAACACGTCGAATCCTTTTACGCGCGCCAGCACCGCCGACCCGCAACCGCTCTCGCCTCCTCCCAATACCACGATCCTCTGCATCGTTATCTGATTTTAAGCGTTACCAACGTGATGGCGGCCAGCAGCAACTGCACGATCCAGAAACGCACGACGATTTTCGATTCGAAGTAACCTTTCTTCTGGAAATGGTGGTGCAGCGGCGACATCAGAAAAATGCGCCGGCCTTCGCCGTACCGTTTTTTCGTATATTTGAAATAGGTGACCTGCATGATGACCGACAGGCTTTCGATGAAAAAAATCCCGCACAGGATCGGCAGCAGCAACTCCTTGCGGATCAGCAGCGCGAATACGGCAATGATTCCGCCGATCGCCAAACTGCCGGTATCGCCCATGAAGACCTGCGCCGGATAACAGTTGTACCACAAAAAGCCGAACAGCGCCCCGGCAAACGCCGCCGCATAGACGATCAGCTCCCCGCTCATCGGTATATACATGATATTCAGGTAATCGGCGTAAATGACGTTCCCCGACAGGTAGGCCAGTATCCCGAGCGTGACGACGATCGTCGCCGACACGCCGGAAGCCAGTCCATCGAGCCCGTCGGTCAGATTCGCGCCGTTCGAGACGGCGGTAATGACCAGCGTAGCGATCACGACGTATACCAGCCACGTCCACAGGTCGGCCCGCTCGCTGTCGCCCGGCACCAGCCAGTGGTAATTGAATTCGTTGTTCTTGACGAACGGGATCGTAGTATTGACGGTTTTTTCGGCCGGCGCCATATAGACCGCGCTGCGCTGCCCGTTGTCGTTGACATATTCCACATGCGCGCGCGGCGCGTTTCTGTCCAGTTTCTCCTTGGTCACGATCTGCGGGCTGAGCCACATCGCGCAACCGACGATCAGTCCGAGACCGACCTGCCCGACGATCTTGTACCGGCCGCTGAGCCCTTCCTTGTTCTTGCGAAACACCTTGATGTAGTCGTCCAGGAAACCGATCAATCCGAGCCAGACGGTCGAAACGATCATCAGCCGCGTATAAACGTTGGTCAGGTCGCCGAACAACAGCGTCGGGATCAGAATCGAAATCAGGATAATAACGCCGCCCATCGTCGGCGTTCCGCGTTTCTGCAACTGTCCTTCGAGGCCGAGGTTGCGCACCTCCTCGCCGATCTGCTTGCGCTGCAGGAAACGGATGATCCGGCGGCCGAAAATCATTCCGATCGCCAGCGCCAGAATAATCGCCATCGCCGCACGGAACGACAGCGACAGGAACATCCCCGCACCGGGAATGTCGAAATGCAATGAAAGATACTTGACTAAATGATATAACATAAATACGGTTCTTAATCGAATTTACTTCTTCGTCCGCAGTGCGAACAGGTTCGAAACCTCTTCCTTGTCGTCGAAGTGACGTTTCACTCCGGCAATGTCCTGATAGGTTTCATGCCCTTTGCCGGCCAGCAGGATGATATCGCCCGGCCGGGCCAGCGTCACGGCCGTCCGAATCGCCTCGCGGCGGTTGGTAACGGCGAGATACGACGCCGACGGATCGAGCCCCGCCTTCATGTCTTCGAGAATCGCTTCGGGATCTTCCATCCGGGGATTGTCCGAAGTCAGGATCGCCAGGTCGCTGTTCGCCACGGCGATCTGCGCCATTTCGGGCCGCTTGGTCTTGTCGCGGTTGCCGCCGCACCCCACGACGACATAGATCCGCTGCCCTTCCCGGCGAATCTCGTCGATCGTCCGCAGGACGTTCTGCAACGCATCCGGAGTATGAGCGTAATCGACGATGGCGGTCACCCCGTCCGCCGAACGAACGTACTCGAAACGGCCGCTGACCGACGTCAGCTCGCTCAGGATACGCAGCACCTCGTCGCGGTCGGCGCCGAGCAGCAGGGCCGTCGCATATACGGCCGTTAGGTTGTAAGCGTTGAAACGCCCGAGGAATGTCGCCCAGACCTCCGAACCGTCCAGATTCAGCAGCATACCGTCGAAATGCATTTCGACGATCCGGCACCGGAAATCGGCGAACGCCTGCAACGCGTAAGTCTTGACCTCCGCGCCGGTATTCTGCACCATCACCATGCCGTTGCGGTCGTCGGCATTGGTCAGCGCGAACGTTCCCTCCGGCAGCGCGTCGAACAGCATTTTTTTGGCCCGGATGTACTCAGCGAACGTATGATGATAATCCAGATGGTCGTGGGTAATGTTGCTGAAAACGGCGCCGACGAAAGAGAGTCCCTCGATGCGGTGCTGCACGAGGCTGTGCGAACTGACTTCCATAAAACAGTATTCGCATCCGCGTTCGACCATTTCGGCCATCATGCGATTCAGCCGGATGCCGTCGGGCGTCGTATGGGTCGATTCGCGCTGTTCGGTATCGATGCAGTAGGTTACGGTCGAAATCAATCCCACCTTATATCCCAGCCGGCGGAACAACCGGTACAGCAGCGTCGCCGTCGTGGTTTTCCCGTTGGTTCCGGTTATACCCACCAATTTCAGATTACGGCTCGGATGTCCGTAAAAGGCCGACGCGATGCGCCCCAGCGCAACCGTCGAATCCGCCACCCGCACATAGGTCACCCCACCGCACAACTCTTCCGGCAACTCTTCGCATACTACCGCCGACGCTCCGAGACCGACGGCCGCCTCGATAAAGCGATGTCCGTCGGTCTGCGTTCCGCGCATGGCGAAAAACAGCGTTCCCGGCTTCGCCTCGCGCGAGTCAAACTCAAGATTGTCAATTTCTACCGAAAGGTCTCCCGCCGTCGAAAGCACCTCCACGCCCGCCAATAATTCACGTAACATCCATATACACTTTATGCAATGTACAAAAGTAAGGTTTTACACCGGAGAAATAAAAAATAAGATGCCTTTTAATTGACATCTTATCGACAAAATCACTTCTTGCGGAGAATCCGCCGTACGAGCTTTTTTTCCGTTTTCGGTGCGGAAGGCTTCGTTCCGACGAGCACTTGTTCGATCGTCTCCCGGTCGCCGGCGATCCAAACCATATCGTACGGCTGAAAACGCACCAGTCCCAGCGGTCTGACGTACGAACCGTCGCTGCGTTCGATCCCGATGATCAAGCAGGCCCCGCGGCACATCATGCCGAACTGCGAAACGGTCATACCGATCAGTACGGAATGCTCGCCGACCGAAAATTTTTGCATCGTCGCCTCTTCCCGATCGACCGGCGACAGCGGCACTTCGACCTTCGAAGCGAACTGGCTCAACTGCGCATCCGTCCCGACGACCGAAATCTCGTCGGACGGCATCAGCACCATCGACGCGCCGGGCGCATTGTACCGGTGGCTGCCGCGCAGCACCGACACCACCGTCACCCCGTAGCGCAGGCGGAGATCCAACTCCCTGAAACACCGCCCGACGAGCGGGCTGTCGGCCGAAACCGTCATCTTAGCCATATGCAGGAACTTGGCGCGGTAGTTCCCGGTCGTCACGACGGTGCTCGCATCCTTTTCGTTCAGGTTGGTAAAGAAACGCTGTTCGAAACGCAGGTATCCTCTTTTGATCCGTCTCCAGAACAGCGCCAACAGCAACAGCAGAATGGCGAACGCCATCAACGCCCCCCAACGGTACGAACTCAGGTGAGCGACTACGGTCAGTACGAACATCAGCGCGAGGAGAATCCGCAGCACGATCAACGACACCAACAACCCGTGGTTGAAACGGGGATCGTTCCACAGCGGCACGAACAGCCTACGATTCAGGTGCCGCACCGCAAGCCCCCACAACAGCGGCGTCATAAAGAGAATGGTCGTCGTCGTAGCGATCAGTTTGCCAGCGAATCCTTCGAAACGCTCCTCGACGAACGGCGAATAGTAACTCGAAGAGATCCACACCACGCCGCCCAACAGCACGCAGTAGATAAACATGTTCAACAGCGACTTTTTCAGCAGCGACATCCACTCCCGCTCGCTGTTGACGGTTTGCGACCCGGCGCTGTACCGGGCCAGCAGCGCTTTCATCCGCTTCGGGATCAACCGGTTGATCCGGTGATAGGCAGGATCGCTGAGCCGGATGATAAACGGCGTGGTAAATGTGGTCACGACCGACACGGCCACCGCAACCGGATAAAGGAACGAACTGGTAACCCCCATCGACAACCCGAGCGACGCGATGATAAAGGCGAACTCTCCGATCTGCGCCAGCGAGAACGACGACTGCAACGCGATTTTCAGATTCTGTCCCGACACGAGGAAACCGAGCGTCCCGTAGAATATCTGTCCGACGATCACGACCACCGTCAAAAAAACGATCGGCACGATGTATTGCGCCAGCATCGCCGGCTCGACCAGCATCCCGACCGACACGAAGAAAACCGCCCCGAACAGGTCCTTGACCGGAGCGATGACCTTCTCGATGCTCTCGGCCTGTACCGTCCCGGCCAGGATCGACCCCATGATGAACGCCCCGAGCGCAGACGAAAATCCGGCGTAAGTCGCCAGCACGACCATAATCAGGCAAAGGCCCAGCGAGATCACCAGCAGCGTTTCCTGATTCAGGAATTTCCGTATTTTTTTCAGGAACGTAGGAATCAGGTAGATCCCCACGACGAACCACAGAATCAAGAAAAAGATCAGTTTGAAAAGCTGTTCGGCGATCACGACGTGTTCGACCGCCCGCTGCACGAAAAGCGTCGACAGCATCACCATCAACACTACGGCGAACAGGTCTTCGACCACCAGCACTCCGAACACCAGCGACGTGAACTTCTGGCTGCGGAGCCCCAGATCGTCGAATGCCTTGATAATGATCGTCGTAGACGACATCGACAGCATCCCGCCGAGGAAAATACTGTCCGTCGAAGTCCAGCCGAGGGCCCGTCCCGCCATAAAGCCGGAGCACATCATCCCGACGATCACGACCAGTGCCGTCATCAGCGCGGGGCCGCCGACGTTCATCAATTTTTTGAAGCTGAATTCGAGGCCGAGCGAGAACAACAGGAAGATGATACCGATCTCGGCCCAGATGTCCACGTTCCCCATGTTCGAAACCCCCTGTAACAGGAAATTTCCGCTACACAGGAACCCGGCGACGATGTAACCCAACACGACCGGCTGTTTCAACCATTTGAACAGCAGCGTCGTGATCCCCGCAACGGCAAGAATCAACGCAAGGTCTGAGATGATCGGATCCAGATGTGTCATATTCCCAAAACGGGCCCGGCATCCGGACCCGACATATTCATTTTTTTACGACAGTCCCGGTCGTTACGAACCGGCGGTCGTCTCCCGTCGGTCCGGTTTCGTTCGTACCGGCGCGACCGACGGATTCCACCGGTAATACAAACTTCCGCGGCACACGCCCGACAGGTACAGCATCAGGGCGGCCAGCCCGGCCAACAAGGCGAACCAAAGCAGGTGGCACAACACCGTGAGCGGGTAATTCACCACCGGAACGAATACGTTGACGGGACGATTACCGTCGGCAGTCCGTACGAAAGGATTGAAAAACAGAATCGTTCCGTCGTCGAAATGCGCTTCGGCACGCGCGTAGGCATCGTTCTTCCGAAAAGCATAAACGGCCTCGGCCCCGCTTTCCTCTGCAAGCAGCGTTCCGTTTTGTCCGATAAACCGGATTGCCGAAGCGGGCCGGTCGACCCGGATGCGAATCGTATCGCCCTGCATCGAAATGCGCTCCATTCGGGGCAGGTCTCCGTGCGGATCGGGACGGTTATTAACGTCGTGCGGAACGTATACCGCATAAGCGGCCCCTTTTTTCAAAGACTTCATAATATCTCCGGGACGTAACGACGGCGTATTGACCATCGTGAAGCAGCGCTGGAACCACGACGACCGGTTGCGGATATTGTGCGCGTCGTCGTCGCCGATCAGGGTCGAATAGATCCCGGCCGAAAGCGCCGTATCCCAGTACTGCTCGGAACGCTCGCGTCCCCGTTCCGGATTGATTTCCAATAGATCGTACCCGCGCAGCCAGCCGTACACCGCCAGGTCGATGATCCGCGTCTTGCCCGGGTGGTTCAGCACCAGCGCCTCGGCCTGCGGGCGCAGCCAGTGCAACATGTACTGCATCTGCGATTGGGTCAGCATCAGCGGAAAATCGCGCCACGTGACCCGTTCGGCCCCCATCACCAACTGATGGTAACCGTTGATCCCGTAACCGTGTTCGTAAGTCGGGATAAATCCGGGGCGGTCGGCATGCTCGGTATTCAGGCACTGATGATCCGAGATGCTCATGATATCGTACCCGTTGCTGCGATAGGCTTCGAGCATCTGTTCGACCGTATAATCGCACTGGGGTTTCTCTTTTTGATGGGCATGGAAATTGGCTTTCCGCCAACAGGACGAATCGGCCCCTGCATACGGATTGTAAACGGAATCCCCGCAGAACGAACGGCCGGACTGAAAATCATAGACCGGCACCGAAATGTAACTCAGCACGCACAACATCAGCACGGCGACGATTACAATCAAAATGTATTTCCCGAATAACAACATGGGGCGTTTCTCACAATTCAGCAACGGACAAAATTACTATTTTTATTCATTTCCCGTAAAAAACGATCGTTTTTTAGCATTTTTTCACATTCCGCCCCGAGCTTCCGCCGGACGCTCCCGAAAAGAAAAAGCCGGCCCGCCTTTCGGGGCGGACCGGCATCCGTGACTACACGGCGGTCAGACCAGTCCGACCGCCAGTTTGCCCTGCTCGGCGGAAAACCGCACGACGTCGGTAACCGGCTCGAAAGCGTGGGGAACGTACTGCGACACCTGCCCCATCGAGAACGAACCGCTCTCGGTCGCATACAGCGTCAGCAACAGGCTGCTCGATTTGTCGTTGCGTGGAATATTCACCAGGCGCTCCATATCGCCCGACGATACGGCGGCGCACAGGGCCGGCTTATCGGCAGCCTGATAATAGATTTCGTACCGGCGAATCCGTTCCCCGGTCGGTTTATAGACCGGCGCCGCGGAGCTGAACGTCACCCCGGCCTTGATGAACCCGACGATGGCAATCAGCCCCCCGACGAGCATCAGCATCGAAGAGAGGTTGCCGCGATCGACCATCGTATCGGAAGTCAGGCTCCAGACGGCCAGCGCGCTGCCGGCCAGAGCGACGATCAAGGCGATTACGGGACTTTTTCTGCGTTGAATGATATCTTCTGCGGCGACGCCGCTGTACAGCGTGTCGTCGATTACTTTAAAATCGTTGTTCATGATTCATTGTTTTATTCGGTGATTGATAAAATACGCGGCGGAATGCTCCCTCCGCCGGGGGAAACAACACCGGAAACCGTTCCGGAAAACCGTCGTACGGCCGACGCAACCGACTATGCCGGACGCCTGCACCGAACGTTCGATCGGAATCGGCTAAACAATGATTTTTCTGAGAAAAAAGACGTAATACCCCGTGTGCTGCAATGCCGCAAGCCAGCCGTCGAAACACCGCTGCTGGAATCGCAGCCGCGTCAGCGGTCCGCTGCTCACGACGCGGTTCTCAGACACCGCATTCGCACAAAAACGGAACAGGGACGACACCCGCGACACGGGCGTTTTAGTTACGAAAGAACAGAAACCGGAAGACCCCGGCGCCAAATCGCTCTGCAACGATGCGAAGACGAACCGGTGCAACTCTCCCGGCGGAGCGGCTTCGGTGATCTGGTCGCAAACCGTTTCGAGCGCCGGCGCGCATTCCGCGGCCGCACCGTCGCCGAAAATGCGCGGAACGATCACCGAAAGGGCCATTGCCAGTAAAAAGTATCGAAACAGTCTTCCCATAAAACTTACGCTGCGTTACAAAGATATCTTTTTTCCCGGAATTATACGAATCGGAAATTTCTTCTTGCTCGATTTTCAATCGCCGCGGCCCGAAGAAGCCACGGAATCTGCCGAGCTGTCCGCCTTTTTCTCCTTCAGGTAAATCCCCGGCTCCAACGGCGTACAGCCGAGTTCCAGCCGAATCAGCATTCCCCGGCGCACTTTCGTTCCGGCCGGGACGGACTGGGACTCGACGCCGCCGACCCCCGAAAACGCGACGACCATTCCACGGCGTTCCAGCAGATAAACGGCCTCCTTCAGGCCCATCCCGACCACCGAAGGCACTTCGTCCGACCATCCCTCGTAGCTTGTATACGCAATCCCGGCCGAATCGACGGCTTCCACTCCCCGCCAGTCGGTCCGTCCGCGCCGTCCTTCGTAACGGACGTCGAAACGATAAGCGACTTCACGCATTTCGTCGGCGCAACCGGCCTTGAGCCGGGGCTTTTCATCCGTTTTTTCCTTTCGCTGCGACAACGGATCCTGCCAAGCGGTATTTTTGGCGTACACCCGGTCGGCAATCGCCCGAAATACGGGCCCGGCCAGCGAAGCCCCGTAATAGAATCTCCGGTGTCCCGGAGCATTGTAAGTCTTGAGCGCGACCAGGCAACTGTACTTCGGATCGTCTTCGGGAAAATAGCCCACCATCGTCGCCAGGTAGTGCCGTCCGCCGTTGCGGTCGGTATAGCGCCCGTTCACCGGAATCTGCGCCGTACCGGTTTTGCCGCCCACCTTATAATAACGGCTTTTCAGGATGCGTCCCGTTCCCTCTTCCACGACGCCGCGCATCGCCGCGCGAACCTCTTTCAGCGTCTCGTCCGAGGCGATCGAAGAGACCATCGTTCGCGCCCGGTAGGTCCGCAACGTCTGCCCGTACTGCCTCAACTCTTTGACGAACAGCGGGCTCACCATCCGCCCGTCGTTGGCCACCGCATTGTAGAACGTCAGCGTTTTCATCGGGGTAAGCAGCAGCGCGTACCCGTAAGCCATGTTCGTCAGCGTCGTCCCGTCCCACCAGCGGTCTCCGGGCTTGCGGATCACAGGATTCTGGCCGCCGGCGATTTGCAGGTGGAGCGGCTCGTTCAAACCCATTTTATAGAGGTGTTCGACGAAGCGTTTCGGATCGTCCTTGTAATACTTATTCACCGCTTTGGCAAAACCGACGTTCGACGACTTTTCGAAAACGCCTTTCAACGTCAGCAAGCCGTAACCGTGCGTATCGGTCACTTTCGTGCGACCGATGATGGCCGTACCGTTGCCGGTATCGTATTTTTCGTCGAGACTGGCCCCGGCATCGTCGAGCAGCGTAATCAACGATGCCAGCTTCTGCGTGGAACCGGGCTCCATGTTCATCCCGATCGCGTAGTTGTAATCTTCGACGATGTTTCCCTCGCCCTTGCGGGTCAGGTTCGTGATCGCACGGATTTCGCCGGTGGAAACCTCCATCAGGATCGCCGTCCCCCAATCGGCCTGCATCGTTTCGAGCTGCTCTCGCAGCGCTTTCTCGGCCACGTCCTGGATATCGACGTCGAGCGTCGTCACCACGTCGATACCGTCCACCGGATCGACGTTCATCTCGTCGGGAACCGGAACCCGGAACGTTCCCGAAATACGCTGCATCAGCACGTTTCCGTCGATACCGTGCAGCACGCTATCGAAAGCGCCCTCGATACCGACTTTCGTCCCGGTCTGGTTCACCATGCCGATCGTGCGCTTGGCCATATCGCCGTGAGGCAGCAGCCGACGGCTGGTCTGCTTAGCGATGAAACCGCCCCGGTTCTGCCCCAGCCGGAATATCGGGAAACGGGAGATCTCTTTTATTTCCAAATGATTGACGCGTCGCGGGGACAGCAGCACGTAACGGTTTTTCCTCCGCTCCCGGAACGCATTGATCAATTTCAGCTTATAAGCGCTCTTGCTTTTGTCGCCGAAAAAATCGGACAGGCAATAAGCCAGCGAATCGACGTCACGCAGGAAAATCGAATCGACCAGTCCGTTGGCGGCGAAGTCCATCCGCACTTCGTACTCCGGCACCGAAGTGGCCAGAATACGGCCGTCGCAGGCGAGGATATCGCCCCGGTCGGCTTCCATCGCCACCCGCTCGTAAGTGATAGTCGTCCCTTCGCTGCGCAACCGCCCGCTTTTGGGCCCGTACTGCAGATACAGGATCTTGCCCACGATCATCAGGCCGATGATGAAAAACAACACATAGAGCACCTGCACGCGATGCAATATTCCTTTTTTGATATCCGGTTTGCGTTCCTCCATACGGCGCTACTTGTCGATGATCTTCGGCGGGCTCACCAACTCATCGAGCGGAATGCCCCGCTCCTCCAGTTCGCGGATGATCTCGCTCTGCCGCGTGGCGATCATCCGCTGCGACGAAATGGTCAGCGACTGCGCACGCAGTTCCTTGACCCGCGCGGTCAGCCTTTCGTGCTGCCGGTGCAGCTTCTGCGTATGAAACCCGTTGGCGATATACAGAAACATCAGTACGGCCATAAACAACACGTACGGGTAGTGCTTCTGCACCTCCGCATCGGCCAGAATGCTCCCGGAGATCACCCGCCTCACATAGCGCTCGAACCGGGACGGACGCGACACGGGACGCGTCGACGGCTCCGGCTGCCTCGGCGATGCGGCGGCAGGTTCGGCAGCAACAGACTCTTCTCTGGCGATTTCTTCTGGTTCGGCCATTTCACACGCATTTTAATGCAAAAGTAATCTTTTTTATCAAAAAGAGACGATCTCTCCGGGCCGTCCCGGCATATTACCGAACAGAAACCCTCCGCCGGTACTTCGGCGCGCGGCATCCATTCCGGAATGCGTTCACAGCCGAAACAGTCCGGCTTTTTCAGGAATCGTCCGTTTCGTACCGCACTCTGCTTCTTCTATTTTCTATCGTATTATTTTATAACGCAATAAGAAAGCGCGTCAGGGTATGCGAAAAACGGGGGCAAATACCCGGAAGGGCATCTGTCCCCCGATAAGGGAAACCGGTTTGTGCAACCGCCGTTTACGGCTTCATGTAGGAAAAAACGGCCGTGACCGGATAATGATCCGACAGATAATAATCCTTGCCGTCTTTCTGCACGCCGTAACAGTCGGTCAGCACCCGGTAACTCTGCGGGGCGTCGATGTTGCGGTACAGAATATGGTCGATAAACGCAGCCGAAGAACCGTTGTTATGGAAAGTCGGGGTCTGATCCATCGGGCTGAACGACTCGCGGGCCCCGGTCAGGTAGCCGGTCAGCGGGGCCATCGCAGCATTGGTATAGGCCACATTCAGATCTCCGGTAACGAATGTCGCCAGATCGTCGGCGCCGTATTTTTTCAGCCGGGCGACGATCAGTTCCGCCGAATTGCGCCGCGCGGTCGCCGACTTGTGATCGAAATGCGTATTCAGATAGAGAATTTCTTTGCCGGAATCCCGCTCGCGGAGCTTCACCCAGGTGGCAATCCGCCTGTAAGCCGCATCCCATCCGATCGACATCTGGTCGGGCGTCTCGCTGAGCCAGAAATTCCCGCTGGTAACCAATACGAAACGGTCTTTCCGGTAGAAAACGGACATGTATTCGCTGCTCTGCGGACTTCCGTCCCGGTCGATCCCGACCCGCGCATAGTTGCCCAGCCGCTCGTCGAGCGTATTCAGCACGTCGATCCGCGCCTCCTGCAAGCCGAACATATCGGGATTCTCTTCCCGCAGCATTTTCACGACGCCTTCCCGCCTCTCGTCCCAGGGGCGGGTGTTGGTCGTCTGAATATTAAACGTCATAACTTTCAACGAACGCGTCCCGTCGTCGTACCCGCGTTGAAGCACTGGCACGTCCGTCGCTTTTCCGGAAACGTCGGTAATCCGGATAACGGCTTTGCGTTCCGGCGTACTGGTTTGAGTCCCGTTCGTATTGGCCGCCACGTTGAACTTCACTTCAGACTTTTCCACATCGGACTTGCCCGAAGGAACCTGCGTAATCCATTTCGTCTGTCCGCCGGAAAGGTAGACAATGTCTACCCGGAAGGAAACGTTATGGGACACCGTCACCCGGATCACCGTATCGCAGTACTCCAGCTCGTGCTCCGTCGGGGTTACCTCGACCCCTTCCCCGGCAGGCTGACTTACGGCAATCGTCCGCGACTCGCCGCCGCAGGTTACCGTCACCGTAGCGTTACGGGCACCAAGCGACGGGTTGGTTTTCGCTTTCAGGGTGAACGAACTGCGTCCGGCCCGCCCGGACGCGGGCTCTACGGTCAACCAAGGTTCGCTCTCCGCTTCGGCATACGCAACCGCAGCCGACCATCTGTCGGGAGCCTCAATGTCCACCCGCTGGGAAAGCGAACCGGGCGTTATCGGCCAATCGCTAATCGACAGCCGAAAGGTATACGATTCTCCGTTTTTATCATCGGAACACTGCAGGGTCAGCGCACAAAACAGAACCGCCTGCAACCACAGGATCATTCGTTTCATCGTTCATTAAATTTTAGGCGTATCCGGAGCGGTATTCCGTAAATGCTTTTTCCAGACAACGGATACTTTTTTTTAAAAAAAATAAAGGCCGGCTTCCTGCCGGCCTTACCTGTCGAAACCGGAAGATATTTACAAAGCTTTTATCTCTTTCAGGATCGCATTCGTCTTGCGGACAGCCTCAGCGCTCTTTTCGAACAAGGCTTTTTCATCGGCATTCAGGTTCAGTTCGAGCACTTTCTCGACGCCGTTTTTACCCAGTACGACGGGTACGCCGATGCAGATATCCTGCTGGCCGTATTCGCCTTCGAGGTAAGCGCAGCACGGAACGACTTTTTTCTGGTCGCGGATGATCGACTCGACCACATAGGCGCCCGCAGCGCCCGGCGCGTACCATGCGGAAGTACCCAGCAGTTTGGTCAGCGTAGCGCCGCCCACCATCGTGTCGGCTACCACTTTTTCGACCTCTTCCTTGCTCAGCAGTTCGGTTACCGGCATACCTTTGTAGCTCGCTTTCGAATAAAGCGGAATCATCGTGGTGTCGCCGTGACCGCCGATCACCATGCCTTCGATTTCGTTCGAATTAGCGTTCAGCGCCTTGCTCAGATAGCATTTGAAACGGGCCGAATCCAGCGCGCCGCCCATACCGAACAACTGGTTCTTCGGCAGACCCGTCTTTTTCAGCGCCAAGTAGGTCATCGTATCCATCGGGTTGCTGATCATCACGATGATCGCTTTCGGAGAATATTTCAGGATATTGCCCACTACCGAAGCGACGATACCGGCGTTCACGCCGATCAGCTCCTCGCGGGTCATGCCCGGCTTGCGCGGCATCCCCGACGTAACGACTACCACGTCCGAATTCGCCGTAGCGGCGTAATCGTTCGTAACGCCGGTCAGTTTGGTGTCGAAATCCATCAGCGTGGCCGTCTGGAAAATATCCAACATCTTGCCTTCCGAAACTCCTTCTTTAATGTCCAAGAGAACCAGCTCGTCGGCAATTTCCCTTGTAGCAATTACATTGGCACAGGTCGCACCCACGTTGCCCGCACCCACTACTGTTACTTTGCTCATACTTCAAATTTATTTTTTAAAAAAGTCCTTATCCATTCGCATCCGCGCAACCGGCGTCTCAGCCGATCAGCTTGCCGTAATCGTCCGCGCCGAGCAGCACGTTCAGCTCGGCGGGGTCCGTCATCCGGATCTTCACGATCCAACCCTCCCCGTAAGGGTCCTTGTTGACCCGGTCGGGAGCGTCGTTCAACGCTTCGTTGAATTCGAGGATCTCTCCGCCGACCGGCAGGAACGCGTCGGAAACGGTTTTCACCGCTTCGATCGTACCGAACACCTCGTTCTGGGGCAGCGTCTCGCCGACCGTCGTGACATCGACAAAAACGATATCTCCTAATTGATTCTGTGCGAAATCGGTAATCCCGACATAGGCCTCGGCCCCCTCGACCCGTATCCACTCATGGTCTTTCGAATACTTCAAATTGGCTGGTATATTCATAACGGCAACAAACTTTTTATTTCCAGAACCCAAAGGTAGTTTTTTTTACGGATTCAGGCAACGAACTGTGAATTATTTCACACAAATTATTGCGAGCCCGCGCCGGCGGTATTTTCGAACACAACCCTCATCACGACCGGATTGTGATCGCTCGACCGGAAACCGAGCGGCAGCGTACGCACCGACAGGACACGGACGCCCGGAGAGACCAGAAAGAAATCGGTCAGCGTCGTCTGCGGCCGCTGCCGAGGTTCCCCGTCTTCCGGAACCGGCGTCCACGGAGCGTCCAGGTAACGCAGCGAAGGCGCGGAATCGTCGTACGCGAACCGGAATCCCGGCCCGAAAACCTGCGAATCGACCGCCTGAGGCACGAAAAATTCGTTGGAAAGTTCCTCCGGAGAAGGCGTATATCCGGGCGGATACTGATTCCAGTCGCCGCCGACCACCGAAACGACTCCGCGCGCGGCATCCCGTCGCAACATCCCGCCGAGAAAACGCATTTCGGCATCGCGCATTCCGCCGGCATCGTAAGCCGTATTATGCGTATTGCCGATCAGCACCGTATCGCCGTCCGCCGTCCGGAACTGCAAGGCCAGCAAGCAGCGTTTCAGATTGAACAACCGCACCGGAAACGGAAAGGCCGACGGATACTGCACCCGCTGAGCTTGTAGCGGAACGACCCGCGAAAGCGTCACGAGCCCGCTCCCGACGCATCCCATCGGACTCCGGAGCGGAATAGGCACCCACCACGCCCGGTAATTATAAGCGAACGACAGCACGTATCCCGGAAAAGCCGCGCGCAGCGAATCCACCTCCCGGATTCCGTAACTACGGTGCGAATCGCAGTCCACCTCCTGCAACAACATGATATCGGCGTCCGCCTTCCGAAGCTCGGCGACGATATCCCGCAGGTTCTCCAGTGTTCGCCGCCGGCTGTCCCTGACCCGCTTTCCGCCGTCGTAGAAAAAATCCATGTCGTCGCCCAGGCCCGCATACCCGATATTCCAACTGAGGACGGTCAGCGTATCGGGCAGAAAAACGGGTTCCGCCGTGTCGTAGATCACCGTTTCCCGGGCGTCGGGTCGGTACTCGGCGATCCACGATACGCCCAAAAATAGAACTGCCGCGACACAAATCGCGGCCGCCGCCCAAACCGTTGCTTTAAAAGTTTTTCTAATCCGCATTCCCGGAGGGTATTTCCACGCCCAACCGACCGCATACCCGGCTTACGATCATCCCGGGCGTAATCTGACGCATACACCGGTAATCCCCGAACAGGCAGGGTTTGTTGCCGTACACCGAACAGGGCCGGCACGGCATATCGACTTGAACGGCCAGCGCCGGGTCCTGGCCGAAACCGTAAAATCCCGCGAACGGATGGGTCGCCCCCCAGACGGACACCACCGGCAGCCCGACCAACGACGACATGTGCAGCCCCGAAGAATCCATGCTCACCATCAGATCCAGGTTCGAAATCAACTCCATTTCCTGACCGAGACGAACGCGCCCGATCACCGATACGATATTGTCCCGCAGCGCAGCCACCTCTTCGGCATACGCTTTTTCGGCATCCCCGCCCCCGAAAACGAAAATACGTGCGCCGGGAATACGGGCCAGCCGCAGCATCACCTCGCGCATCTTGTCGAGCGGATAAATTTTCCCTTCGTGCTGTGCGAAAGGCGAAACCCCGATCCATGTGCCGTCATGCGCGCCGGCCAACCGGGCCACCGCTTCCGACATCGGGTAACGGATGCGGCTCGGAAGAGGGATCTCGGGCAAATCGAACCCGAGCCGGACGAATACTTCGCGGTAACGTTCGACGGTCGTCTTCAATTGCACCCGCTGCTTGTTTTCCGGAGCCGTCAGCATTTTTTTTTCGGCCCGCCCTTTATCGATACGTTCGATCCGGGTGCCCCGCAGTTTCATCAGACGGCACAACCCCTTGCTGCGCAACACGTCGTGCAAATCGGCGACCAGATCGAAACGGCCCAAATCGCGCCCCAGTCGCAACAGGCCGGCCACTCCCTTGTGCCGCCCTTTCAGATCGGGCGCGAAAAACTCGATGTTTCCGACTTCCCGGAAAAACGGCTGCAAAAATTTCGGAGTCAAAACGGTAATGCGCAGATTCGGATAGTTTCTGCGCAGGGCTACCAGTACCGGAGCGACCATCGCCACATCGCCCATCGCCGACAAACGGATCACCAGCAAACGCACGGAAGTCGACCGAGAAATTACCGCCATGTTATTTCGACGCGTACAGAACCGGATTCAACTCCGGATCGTTATACATTTTCATCTGTTTGTAAACCTTCATGTACTTACGCCCCGCGGCGATATCTTCGAGCAACTGGTCGATCGCCGCGGACAGGTCGTCCTGCTGCTGCCGCAGTACGGCCAGTTTTCGGCCGCACTCTTCGACATGTTGCAGTGATACATCTTTACGAGCCACCTCCTGCGCCATGTGATAAATTTTCAGCGCGAGAATCGACAAGCGGTCGATCGCCCAGGCCGGACTCTCGGTATTGACCGTCGCATTTTCCGCTACGGGAACGTCCTTATACAGATCGAGAAAATAACTGTCGATGTATTCCACCATGTCGGTGCGCTCCTGATTCGAACGGTCGATGCGGCGCTTGATTTTCAGCGCGATTTCCGGATCGATGTGCGGATCGCGGATGATGTCCTCCAGGTGCCACTGAACCGTGTCGATCCAGTTTTTCAAATACAACAAATATTCGATCGACCCGTTTTTATAGGGATTGTCGATCGGCATATCCACCTTGTCAAAACGATGATAATCGGCAATGGCTTGTGAAAATATCTGATTGCTTTTTGTCGTAAACATAGGTTTTCCGTTAAAGTTACATACAAAGCTAAAGATTTTTGCGCAAATTCCAAGAAAATATTATTTTTGTCGGAAGCATTTACCGAACCCCGATATGAAGAATCTCAGACAAATCGTTCTGACTTTCGCGTTGCTCGCCGTCACGACCGCGTCAGCCGAAGGACAACAAAAACTGACCCGCGAGGCCTATATCCTGAAGTATAAACCGCTGGCGGTCGAACAGATGGATATTTACGGCATCCCGGCGAGCATCAAACTGGCCCAGGCGCTGTTCGAATCGGACAACGGCAACAGCCGTCTGGCCCGCGAGGCCAACAACCATTTCGGCATCAAGTGCAAAAGCAACTGGACGGGGCAGACCATCTCGCATACCGACGACGCCCCGGACGAATGTTTCCGCAAATACCCTTCGGTCGAGGAATCGTACAGGGATCATTCCGAGTTCTTGGACAAATCGGCCCGGTACCAGGACCTGTTCAAACTCGACCCCACGGATTATAAAGGCTGGGCCCACGGATTGCAGAAGGCCGGTTACGCCACCAACCCGCAATACGCCCAGCAACTGATCAAGATCATCGAAGACTACCAGCTCTTCCTGCTCGACGAAGGACAAGACGTCCGCATCGCGGAGAACGCCGCCCCCGTCGAAGAGCCCGTCGCAGAACCGATTCCGTCGGCGTCGCCCGCAGATATGGTGGACGTGGACAATTATTCGGTATCCATCCAGGGACGCAACGGCGGCCATACCGTGTACCGCAACAACGGCAGCCTGTTCATCGTCGTGCGCGACGGCGACAAGCTGGAAAGCGTAGCGTCGGAATTCCGGATATCGCCCAAGAAGCTGATCAAATACAACGACCTGGACATCCATTCGAACGTCAAAACCGGCGATATGATCTACATCCGGCCGAAAGCCAAACGCAGTTCGAACGGCAAGATGATCCACGTAGCCCGCGACGGGGAAACGCTGCACAGCATTTCGCAAATGTACGGCATCCGACTGAAGAGTCTGTGCAACATCAACCGCCGCAGCCGCGATTCGCAGGTGACCGAAGGCCAGCAGATCCGACTCATGTAAATACGACGAAACCCAAAATACCAACCCTTAACGATAACCTTAGCAAAATTATGGACGGTGACCCTGGCAGTGTACGAAACGGCATCATCGAAAAACTGAGTAACAAAGCCTCGCTGAACCAGCAAGTGTTCGACAACACGTTCTCCGTGTTCGGCAACCTGAAAGAAATCCTGCACGAAATGTCGTCGGAAATCGACGATACGCTCGAAGAGGCGGGCAAAGAGGCGCGGATCGAATACCGCGACCGCGGAAAATTCGAAGCGCAGTTGCAAATCGCGGACGACATCCTGATCTTCAGCATGCACAGCAACATCTTCGAATTCAACCGCGAGCACATCATCTGGCAGAACTCCTACGTGCAACAGGCCCGCGAAAACTCCTACTGCGGGATGATCAACATCTACAACTTCCTGTCCGATTCGTTCCGGTACAACCGAAGCGCCGACGAAGGATACCTGATCGGACGGATCTTCATCAACCGCGAGATGCAGTATTTCGTCGAGGGGAAACGCCAGATCAGCATGCGGCACAACAGTTTCGGCACGCAGCGGATTGACCGGGCGGCGCTGCTGAACATCATCGAGAACGCGATCGACTATACGGTCGACTTCGACCTGCTGGTTCCGCCGTACGACGCGGTGAAAGTGGTCACGGTAGACCAGCTCAATACCAAGATCGAGAACTCGAAAATGCAGACCGGCAAACGACTCGGATATAAATTCAATTCCGACGATATTTAACGGCACGGATATTTCCGTGTAAGCTAACCCGTGCACGGGCACACCTGAGACCCGCGCACCCAAACCGATCCAAAATGACAACAATTTCGCTCTCGCTTCGCCACGCGGCGAACAAAACGGTTTTTGCGGCCTGTATAGCCGCTTTCTGCTGGATGCCGGAACCGCTCGGCGCACAATCCCCGTTCCCGGACGAAAATGTACCGGAAACCGGGTTCATGGCCATTTTTGACGGCAAAACGCTGGACGGCTGGGAATACGACCCGGTTTACTGGCGCGTCGAAGGAGACCGCATGGTCGGCGAAGTGACGCCGGAAACGCTGTTGGAGCGCAATTCGTTCATCGTTTGGAAGGGCGGGACGCCAGCGGATTTCGAACTGAAAATGGAATACCGGGTCTCCCCGGAGGGCAACAGCGGAATCAACTACCGCAGCGTGAAAGTGCCCGGCGTCGCACATGCGCTGAAAGGATACCAACTGGATATCGACGGCCCCGGCCAGTGGACGGGACAGAATTACGAGGAACGCGGCCGCACCTTTCTGGCGCTGCGCGGACAGGCGACGCAGGCCGAACCCGGAAAAAAACCGCACGTAATCGGCTCGACCGGAGACAAAGACGCCCTTTTCGCCGAAATCGACCGCGACGGCTGGAACGCGTGCCACGTGATCGCCAAAGGCAACACGCTGATCCATCTGATCAACGGAAAGGTGATGAGCATTGTCGTGGACGACGATCCGCACGAACGCACCCGCAAAGGACTGATCGGTATGCAGGTGCACGTAGGCCCCCCGATGAAGATCGAATTCCGGAACATCCGGCTCAAAACACGTTAACGCATCCGCAACGATTCCCCAAAACCCGCGCTATGAAAATCTCTCCGGTTATCCCCGCACCGCCTCCTGCCGTAACGATGACGGCGGGCGATCGTACCGGTTCCGAAAGCGCTGCTCCTGATTTTCCGAAAAACGGAAAACGGAAAGTCCGGGCCGAAGGGTTTGTTCCGATCCCCTGAACCCGATTCCCGAAAACCTTAACCAATCAAATAATCATGAAAAAAATCAATTTCATCACGTTATTTTCCGCCGCGGCGCTGCTGCTGGGAACGTGCACGGCATCGGCCCAATTCGTAACGAAACACGGTTCGGAAGATTTCAAAATCGGCGTCGCCGGCTTTTCGTTCCGCAATTTCAACATCGACGAAACCCTGAAGATGATGAAGCAGATGGGAGTCAAATACATGAGCGTAAAAGATTTCCACCTGCCGATGAACAGCACTGCCGAACAGATGGAAGCCTTCAAGGCGAAGCTGGCGGCAGCCGACGTGAACGGCTACATCCTCGGCCCGATCTACATGAACTCGAAAGCCGACGCAGACCGCGCGTTCGAATACGTGAAACGCTACGGCGCCGACATTTTCATCGGGGTTCCGGCCTACGAGCTGCTGCCTTACGTCAACGAAAAGATCAAGGAATACAATGTCCGGATGGCGATCCATACGCACGGCCCCGATACCCAAACATTCCCGGACGCCGCCGACGTGATGGCGCACATCAAAGACCTCGACCCGCGCATTGGGATCTGCATCGACCTGGGACACACGGCGCGCTTCGGAGCGAGCTGCGTGAACGACCTGAAAAAGTACAAAGACCGCATCTACGACATCCACATCAAGGACGAGACCGAAGCGTCGAAAGCGGGCCAGACCTGGGAAATGGGACGCGGGATCATGGACATTCCGGCAATCGTCAAAACGCTGCGCAAGATCGGCTATACCGGAGTGGTCAGCCTCGAATTCGAAAAGGACGGCAAAAACCCGCTGCCCGGCGTGGCCGAATCGATCGGCTACCTGCGCGGAGTCTGCGACGCCACCAAATAGCGAACCGTACTTCTCCAGCGAACGAAAAAACCGCCGCATTCTCATGCGGCGGTTTTTTCGTTTTCGAATCCCGTCCCTCTACTTCATCCCGCGCAAGTGCTTTTCCCAGGCCCAGGCCGAAGCGAGCGTCTCCTCGATCGGACGCGTGGCTTTCCACCCCAGTTCCCGGTTCGCAAACGTGGTATCGGCCCAGATCTTTTCGATATCTCCGGCCCGGCGGCCGACGATCTTGTGCGGCACTTCGACTCCGGTGACTTTTTCGAACGTTTCGACCAGTTCGATCACCGAACGCCCCCGACCGGTGCCCACGTTGAAAAACTCGTAATTCGACCGGCTCTTGCCGCCGACCATCCGGTCGACCGCCACCACGTGCGCGCGGGCCAGGTCGACCACGTCGATATAGTCCCGGACAGCCGAACCGTCCGGCGTATCGTAATCGTCCCCGAAAATACTCAGGCACGGCCGAATCCCGGCGGCTGTCTGCGTAATGAACGGAACGAGGTTGCCAGGAACCCCTTTCGGAAGCTCCCCGATCAACGCCGACGGATGCGCCCCGATCGGGTTGAAATAACGCAGCGCGATGCCGTACAGCTCCCCGTACGCCGCCGCCGTGTCGCGCAGGATATCTTCGCATATCTGCTTGGTATTCCCGTAAGGCGATGTGGCCGGTTGACGCGGGGTCTGCTCGGTCACGGGCAGCACTTCGGGTTGCCCGTACACGGTGCACGACGACGAGAAAACGATGTTGCGGACGCCCTTTTCGCGCATCAGTTCCAGCACGTTCACCAGCGACAGGATATTGTTGCGATAATACAACAGCGGTTTTTCGACCGATTCGCCGACGGCCTTCGACGCCGCGAAATGAATGACCGAATTGAATTTGTACTTGTCGAACACCCCGGCGAGCGCAGCCTTATCGTCGCAGTCGACCTGCTCGAACGGGATCTCCGCGCCGGTAATTTCACGCACGCCGTCCACCGCCGCCCGTTCGGAATTCGAAAGGTTGTCGACCACGACCACGTCGTACCCCGCCGCGATCAGCTCGACCGCCGTATGGGTTCCTATATACCCGGCTCCGCCGGTTACCAATACACACTCTTTCATTGGACTACAATTTAATTATCCTTTATATTTTATCCATTTGTACAACTCTGCGAATCCGGGCTTCTTGCCGTACATGAAAATCCCCACCCGGTAAATTTTGCCGGCCACCCACACCATCGAAAGGAAACTGCCGTAAAGCAACGCGACCGACAGCGCCAACTGCCACGCAGGCACTCCGTACGGAATGCGCGCCATCATCACGATCGGCGAGGTGAACGGGATGATGCTGCACCAAACGGACAGCGTCCCGTTCGGGTTCTGCATCGTGGTGAACATCACAACGATCGCAAAAACCAGCGGAATCGTGGCCGGCATCTGCAACTGCTGAGCGTCCTGCACGTTGTCGACGGCGCTGCCGACCGCCGCGAAGATCGCCGCATAGAGCAGGTAGCCGCCGACGAAATAAACCAGGAAACCGCCGAACAATTTCAGCAGGAAACCGCCGTCGGTTACCTGCCGGATCGCCGCAAGCGTACCGGCGTCCATTTGCGGCACAACCCCGGGTACGGCCGCGCCCCGAATCAACGCGTCGGGCGTCAGCAGGTGCAGGGCGGCCGTTCCCAGCGCCAGGATCAGCGCAACCCAGATCAGGAACTGCACCAACGCGACCGACGCGATGCCGAGGATTTTGCCGAGCATCAGTTCGAACGGCCTGACCGACGAAACGATGATCTCCAACACCCGCGAGTTTTTCTCTTCGATCACGCCGTGCATGACCATCACGCCGTACATGAAAACGAACATGTAGATCAGGAACCCGAACAGATAGGAAGCGGTCATCGACAGGACGCCGGAACTGGCCCGTCGCTCCCCGGTATCGTGCCGTTGAAAAGTCTGCATCGAAACGTCCGTTTTGACCTCCTGCATGATCTGAGACAGGTTCCGGATATCGTGCGCTTCGAGTTTCCGCTTTTCGATAATCCTGCCCAACTGCGACTTCAGATCGTTTTCAACGTCGAACGTCAGGGCTTCTTTCGTATAGAGACGGACATCCCCGGGATCGGACAGAACGTCCTCACCGATAACCAGGTAGTTGTACCGGTTTCCCGGTGCGCCGAGCTCGTCTTCGGACAAGTCGGTAGGCGTCAACTTCAGCAGCGCGCCGCTTTGCAACTGCGGGGCGATCCAACCGCTGCGGTCGAGCACCAGGATCTCCAATTGCCGGCTTCCGCCGACCTTGTTCAGCAGTACCGGCGCCACCATCAGGACGACCATCAACAGCGGCGTCAACACGGTCGTCAGGATAAACGTCCGTTTCCGCACCCGCTGGTTGAATTCGCGACCGATAATCAATCCTATCTTACTCATGGTCGGTTCGTTCAAGTTGTCCGTTGACTGCCCGGATAAAAATGTCGTTCATCCCGGGGATCACTTCCGAAAAGCCGTGCAGTTCGGTTCGTTCGTTCAGCAGCCCGATCAGCGGACGCACGGCGTCCGGCGAGACGAGCCGCACTTCGGCCGTATGATACGGCGCCCCGCGTTTTATGCCGAGCACCGAACAGTAAGGCTGCAGCTCCTGCTGCGACAGCGCCGCCGGGTCGCCCGCGAAATCGATCCGGAAAACGGATTCGCCGTACCGGCGGCGAATTTCGCCGACAGCGCCGCTCAGGACGTTGCGCGAACGGTCTATCAGCGTGATATGGTCGCAGATCTCTTCGACCGACGACATGTTGTGCGTCGAAAAAATCACCGTCGCCCCGCTGTCGCGCAGCGCGAGGATTTCGTTTTTCAGCAGGTTGGCGTTGATCGGGTCGAAGCCGCTGAACGGTTCGTCGAAAATCAGCAAGGCCGGTCGGTGCAATACCGTGATGATGAACTGGATCTTCTGCGCCATCCCCTTACTGAGCTCCTCCACCTTCCGGTTCCACCACTCGGCAATCCCGAATTTTTCAAACCACGCCCTCAGCCGCTCCGTCGCTTCCCGCTTCGAAAGACCTTTGAGCTGCGCGAAATAGAGCGCCTGTTCGCCGACGCGCATTTTTTTATACAATCCGCGCTCTTCGGGCAGGTAGCCGATCCGGTAAATGTCGTCGGGAGCGAGCGGCCGTCCGTCGAAAAACACCCGGCCGCTGTCGGGCGCCGTGATCCGGTTGATGATGCGGATCAACGTCGTCTTGCCCGCGCCGTTCAGCCCGAGCAACCCGTAAACCGCCCCCCGCGGAACTTCCAAGGACACGTCGTCGAGCGCCGTATGAGCGGCGTAACGCTTAGTGACCTGTTCTACCCGTAACAAACACATGGCGGATGCGAGGTTAAAATAATCCGAAAATAATCGCCGGCACGCCTCACGGTATCGAGCTGATTGCCACATAAGTCCGCACTTGCGACCCGCCGCCGCGAACCGGCAGCGGGAACAAAGGTATGAAAAGTTGCCATAATTTGTTAAATTTGTCGTTAAAATTCAGGGCTTTGTCTGCCGTTGCGTTCTCCGTTCCGGGGAACCGTCCGCAGCCGGGCTCGCTAAAACGTTGCGAATGCTGTATCCGTTAAAATTCAGGCCTCGGCCGAAAGAGCGTATCTGGGGAGGGCGGCGGCTGTCCGAAAAACTCGGAAAACGGCTGCCCCGGGAGCGTACGATCGGCGAAAGTTGGGAAATTTCCGGCCTCGACGGCGACGTATCCGTCGTCGGCAACGGCATACTGGCCGGAAACAACCTCGAAGAGTTGATCGAAGTCTATATGGGCGACCTGGTGGGCGACAAAATTTACGAGAAATTCGGCCTGCAGTTTCCGCTGCTGATCAAATACATCGATGCGCAGGACAAACTCTCGGTGCAGGTGCATCCGGACGACGCCCTGGCGGCGAAACGGTACGGCGGTTACGGTAAATCCGAAATGTGGTACGTCCTGGACTGCGATCCGGGAGCCGAGCTTTACTTGGGATTCGACGGGGACGTATCGCGCGAACGCTATGCGGAACACGTGGAGCGCGGCACGCTACCCGAAATTCTTTCTCGTCCGAAAGTAAGCCCCGGAGACGCATTCTTCATTCCGGCAGGCACGATCCACGCCATCGGCAAGGGAATCCTGCTGGCCGAGATCCAGCAGGCTTCGGACGTCACCTACCGGATTTACGACTGGGGACGCACGGACGCTTCGGGTAAAGGGCGCGAACTGCATACCGACCTGGCCGCCGACGCGATCCGTTTCGACAACGACATCCCGTACCGTATCACCGCCGAACCGCGGACGAACGAAGCGGTTCCGCTGAAAAGATCGCCTTACTTCACCGTCAACCTGATCGGACTGGACGGCGCGGTCGAACGCAACCACGTGGAGCGCGATTCGTTCGTCGTCTACATGTTGACCGAAGGACGGGCGACGCTCGGCTGGGAAGGCGGCTCCGAAACCGTCAAAAAAGGCGAGACCCTACTGGTACCTGCCTGCATCGAGGAGGTAACGCTGACCGGACAGGGAAAACTGCTGGAAATTTACATCGAATAAAAACTGAAACGGCATACACGACATCTTTTTATGGGATACCAGGAAGAAAAACAACGTCAGCTCGACATTCGTTACATCAAAATGGCCCGGATCTGGGCCGAAAACTCCTACTGCGTCCGCCGGCAGGTAGGCGCCCTGCTGGTCAAGAACAAGATGATCATCTCGGACGGTTACAACGGCACGCCGGCCGGGTTCGAGAACATCTGCGAGGACGAGGCCGGCAAGACCAAACCCTACGTTCTGCACGCCGAAGCGAACGCGATCACCAAGGTGGCCAAATCGAACAACAGCAGCGAAGGCTCGACGCTGTACGTCACGTCGTCGCCCTGCATCGAATGTTCGAAACTGATTATTCAGAGCGGCATCCGCCGCGTAGTCTACTGCGACGACTACCATTCGACCGACGGTCTCGACCTGTTGCAGCGCGTCGGGATCGAAGTGGTGCGGGTGACGCTGCCGGAAGAACGGTAACGCATCGGCCTTTATCCAAACCGAACCCAAATATGAAAAAACGCAGGAAAGAACGGCAGGCAATACGACTCCAGGAACCGGCCAAAACGGTTCCGATGGTTTCCCGTTACGCGAACGGCGCGTATCGGCTGATCCGCGTGTTCGTCGAAGGGTACGACGACGTGGCGTTCTGGCGCAGCATCTTCGACGACTACGAAACCGAGCGGCTGAAGTTCGAAATCAGCGTCCCGTTGCGCGACGACCTGGCAAAAGGCAAAAAAGTCCTGCTGGCGATGATCGACGAGCGCGATCGGGATACGATCCTGTGCATGGACAGCGACTTCGACTACCTGTTCAAAAACTTCAACGACCAGTCGCGGCTGGTGAACAACACCCCGAGGCTGTTCCACACCTACGCCTATGCGACCGAAAATTTCCTGTGCCACCCCCCGTCGCTGCATAAGGTGTGCGTCAAAGCGACCAAAAACGATACGCTGATCTTCAACTTCGAAAAGTTCATGACCGCTTATTCGCGGACGATCTACCCGTTGTTCCTGTGGTACGCCTACTCCGCCCGCCGCAAAAGCGAAAAGGCCTTTTCGTTGCTCGACTTCCGCAGCAGCGTCCGGCTCAACTACCTCGATTTGCGCGACGACGGCGCCGAAACGCTGCACTGGCTCGGCCGTCAGGTCGAAAAGCGTCTCCGAACGTTGGAAGCCAACCATCCGACCTGGATCGGCGAAGTGGCCGCTTTCGGGCGCCATATCCGGCAGTTCGGCGTCGAAACCGACAATGTCTATTTTTTCATGCAGGGCCATACGCTGCTGGACAACGTGGTGCTGATCCTTCTGCACACCGTTTGCGAACGGCTGCGGGACATGACCGTCGAACGGATCACTTCGGGAACCAAGCAGGGCGTGTCGTTGAAAAACGAACTGAGCAATTACAACAACTCGTTGCGCAACGTGCGCGAGGTACTGCTCGACAACGAACAGTATAAGGAGTGTTTCCTGTATAAAAAACTGAAAAAAGACATCGAACTGTATATTCAACAACTGATCGCGGAGGACGAAGCCGGCCGTCGGCCGGCCGACGCTCCGGACGATCGGGCAATCAGATAGACTATGGCCGACGTAATCAAGAATTTCCCGTCCCGCCTGCACAAGATGACGCAGGTGTTTTACCGCGAAGTTCCGTCTCAGGTGGCCACGCGCCGTTTCATCGACACGCTGACCAACCTGCTGTTCCCGGTACGGGACAAAAGGAACATCTCGCTGAAGGAAATGGATCTGAAATGGGAGAATCTCCAGCACGATTTCCTGGAGATCATCAGCCCGCTGTGCGCCGACATGGACTGTTGCTGCGAACATCTCACCGAACGGTTTTTCGGCGAAATCCCGCTGATATACACCCGGCTGATGCAGGACGCCAACCTTTACAAAAACTGCGACCCGGCGGCCTACTGCACCGAAGAGGTGATCTTGTGCTATCCGGGATTCTACGCCGTGATGGTGTACCGCCTGTCGCACGTTCTGCACAAACTGAAAATACCGGTATTGCCGCGCGTGATTTCGGAATACGCGCACAGCCAGACCGGAATCGACATCCACCCGGGAGCCACCATCGGGCCGAACTTCTACATCGACCACGGCACCGGGATCGTCATTGGCGAAACGACCGTTATCGGGCGGAACGTCAAAATTTACCAGGGCGTCACGCTGGGCGCCACGTTTGTCGACAAAGAGCTTTCGGGCGTCCGGCGTCATCCGACCATCGAGGACAACGTGATCATCTACGCCGGCAGCACGATCCTCGGCGGCGACACGGTGATCGGCCACGACACGGTGATCGGCGGTAACGTATGGCTCACCGAGTCGGTTCCGCCCCATTCGACGGTCTACTGCAAACCCGAAATCGTCATCAAAGGAAAACGCACGAAAAAATGAACCGGAAAAACGGCAGGCATTTCGACGGATTCTGCCCGGCGCTGGCGCTCGTCCTGAGGTTGGGACTGCTGTACGCGGCGTGGCTGTTGTGCCGCATCGTATTCTTCCTGCAGAACCGGGCCGAAATCGGGCCGCTCGCGGCAAGCGAACTGCCCGGACTGCTACACGGCAGCCTGGTGTTCGACACGGTGTCGATCCTGTACGTCAACTCGCTGTTCATCGTGCTGTCGCTCGTACCGCTGCGGCTGCGCGAACGGCGGTGGTACGGCACGATGCTGTTCTGGCTTTTCTCCGTCGCCAACGCCCTCGCGCTGATCGTCAACGTCTCGGACGGCGTCTATTACCACTACGCGAAAAAAAGGTTCACCTCGGACGAACTCTCCTACCTCGGCAACAACGACAATACCGGAACCGTACTGCTGAAAGCGCTCGCCGAAAACTGGTACGTCGCGCTGTTTGCCGCCGGATTGATCGCCGCCCTCGTCTGGGCCTACCGCCGCATCCGGGTCGCTCCGTCGCGGATCCGGTCGAACACGGCCTACGCGCTGATCCATCTGCCGGCGCTGCTGGTCGCAGTCGGATTGTCCATCGGGGGCATACGGGGCGGATTCAGCCGACAAACGCGCCCGATCACGCTCAGCAACGCCACGCTGTATACCGCGTCGAGTCCGAAGGCGAACCTGATCCTCAGCAACCCGTTCTGTATGCTGCGGACGCTCGGCAACCGCTCGATCGCGTACACCGAATTCTTCGACGACCGGACGCTCGAGGCCATTTACACCCCGATCCACCGGCCGGAGGCCGCTGCGGGCGACTCCCTTGCGTTCCGCGACCGCAATATCGTCATTTTCATCCTGGAAAGTTTCAGCAGCGAACATTCGGCGCTGCTGAATCCCGACCTCTATCCGGACGGGTACGGGTACACTCCGTTCCTCGACTCGCTGATGCGCGAAGGATACTATTTCCAGAACGCATTCGCCAATGGACACAAATCGATCGAGGCGCTGCCCTCGGTGCTGTCGTCGATCCCCTCTTACCGGACGCCGTTCGTACTGATGCCTCAGGCGCTCGCCCCGATGAAGGCGCTGCCGGCACTGTTGGCCGAAAAAGGATACAAAACGTCGTTCTTCAACGGTTCGGGACGCGGTTCGATGGGTTTCGGCGCCTATGCGACGCAGGCCGGCGTACAGGATTATTATAGCCGCGAGGATTATGAAAAACGGTGCGGCACAGACGATTTCGACGGCTACTGGGGCATCTGGGACGAACCGTTCCTACAGTACATGAGCCGCGTGCTGTCCGAAACGCCTCAGCCGTTTTTCGCATCGGCTTTCACGCTCAGTTCGCACCACCCGTTCGTCGTTCCGGAAAAATACGCCGCGACGCTGCCGGAAGGAAAAACCAAGGTCCACAAAGGCGTGGCGTACACCGACCTCGCACTGCGCCGTTTCATGGAGACCTCGAGCCGGGAACCGTGGTACGAAAATACGATTTTCGTCTTCGTAGCCGACCACGTATCGTCGGAAACCTTCGCGCCGAAAACGATGACCCCGACCGGCAACACGCAAATCGTCTGCCTGATCTACACGCCGGACGGATCGCTGCGCGGCGCAAACCGTTCGGTCGCCCAGCAAATCGATCTGATGCCGACGCTACTCGGGCTGACCGGCTACGACCGGCCCTATTTCGCCTTCGGACGGGACGTGCTGCGCGAAACCGACCGCGAACCGATGGTTTCGAATTATGCGGGCGGAACTTACCAGGGCATTACCGATTCGCTGGTGCTCTTTTTCGACGGAGAACGGACGCTGTCGGCCTACCTACGCAGCGACACCCTGCAAAAAAACGATATTTCGGGAATCCGCACCCCCGCGTTGGAAGCCGCCGAACGCGACCTGAAAGCGCGCCTACAGCAATACTACCGGCATGTGAAACAAAAAGATTATTTAGCCGAATAGAAACATCCGTTATTATTCCCCGAATCCCGGAACGGCCGCGCCGGAAACATTCAGCAAGCCGCGTACCTGTCGATAAATCCGCGAATGATCTCCGCGGCGGCCTCGGGTTCTTCGAAAAAGCCCATGTGTCCCGAATGATCGAGCCACGCCGCTTCGGCCTGCGGATGAGCGGCGACCAGCGCTTCGGCCCGTTCGACCGGGATAAATTCGTCCATCCGGCCGAATATGAACAGTTGCGGCACTTTCAAACCGTGCAGCATGTCGTTCATATCGCTGCGGCCGATCATCCCGTTCAGCAGCGCCACAATGCCGTCGTCGTCGGTCGACGAGATCAGCTCCTGCAGTTGTTCGATCCGCCCGCGAAGCCGTTTGCGGTTCGCCTCGGCAAAACCTTTCGGAGCGAAAAGCGATGCGATCAGTTCTTTCTTATCGCTGCGGATCAGTTCGATCTCGCGGCGTCGGTCCTCTTTTTTCGCATCGGTATCGGCATTCGGCGTCGAGTGGAACAAAATCAGCCCCTGCAACATTTCGGGATAACGGGCCGCAAAAGCTTCGGCGACGTATCCCCCCATCGAGTGCCCGGCCACGAAACAGCGCGCGACGCCCTGCTTGTCGAGCACCCCTTTCAGCACATCGGCCACGAACTCCATGCTATGCACCTCGCCCCGCACCTCCGAGATGCCGTGACCGGGAATGTCGATCGCGATCACACGGTAGTAGGGCGTCAGCAATTTCGTGAAATCCTCCCACACTTCGAGAGATTCCAGGTAGCCGTGCAGCAGTACGAGCGTCGTATCCCCCTGCTGCGAGTCGCTGATGCGCAATGCCGTTTCGGCGGCAACGATGAATTTTTCCATGATTGTTCGATATTTTGTAAAAAATGGCCGCCCTGCGGCAGCCATTCCCGTTTCATTCGATTTATAAACGATCGTTTATCGTTCGTCCTGTTCTTCCTCGCCGTCGTCGAAATAGTCGAGAACCGATTCGCGTTTTTTGAAAGAGAGTAACTCGTCGTCGTCATCCTCGTCGAGTCGGCTGTAAATCGCCCGCTTCTCTTTTCCGCTCTTTTTAATAGGTTCGAGCTTGGCCGCTCGCTTTAACGAATCTTCCGGTTCGGAATCATGGGCCTTGTTCCGGAAAACATGGGTCGATTTCATGGGTCGTGAAAACGTAAGGGTTTAAACGTTTGACATGGATTTCAGTTCTTCGTACGCAGGATTTACGTCCTTTGTACGATTGCAATGATAGAGATTTTTTTTGAAAAAACAACCGCTTCGGGTTTAAAATTTTTCCGCCAGGCAGCCTTCGAACACCTTTTGCGCCGGGCCGGTAAGCGTCACATTCGTAAAACGCTCGTCTCCTGTCCGTTCGAAAGACACGAAAAGGACTCCGCCCTCGACGTCGACCCGGTAATTCCGGCAATCGCTCCCGGATCGCACGGCAGCCGCCAGCGCCGAAGCCGTGGCCCCGGTTCCGCAGGCAAGCGTCTCGGCCTCAACGCCCCGCTCATAAGTACGCACCCGGATACGACCGTCCGAAACGATCTCCACGAAATTGACGTTCGTCCCTCCGGCGGCGGCGTACGGATCGCTGCGGCGTATCATTGCGCCTTTTAGGGCGACGTCCTCCCGCCGAACATCCGGCACGAATTCGACATGGTGCGGTGAACCGGTATCGAGAAAATAATGATCGGGGAACTTCTCCACGCGCGGAACGTCGATCATACCGAGCCGGATCTCGCCCGCCGTCGCGTCCGCCGACAGGATTTGCGCATCGTGCACGCCGTCGATCCCCGAAAAACGCTTGCGCGATCCGCCGATCCCCAAATGATGGGCGAACAACACGATACAACGGCCGCCGTTGCCGCACATGGTCGATTCGCCGCCGTCGGCATTGAAATAGCGCATCCTGAACAACTCCCGGGGATCGTTTTCCAGCAGCATCAGCCCGTCGGCGCCGACCCCGGTGCGGCGGCAGCACAGGGCGGCCACATGCGCGCGGGAAACGTCGAATCCGCCCGAACGGTTATCGATCAGCACGAAATCATTGCCCGCTCCGTGGTATTTATAAAATTTTTGTTTCATATCGTTTCCGGCTTATCCGTGCAAATATCGCGAAATTTTCAAAAAGCTTTTCCTCTTTCAAAAAAATAGCGGATATTTGTATAAATTCATGCGGAATCCGCGTTTCCGTTAAAAAGACAGAAAGCTATGATCAAAACGATATTCGAGCATCGGTCGGTGCGCAGCTACAAGCCGGATCCGGTGGACGAGGTCCTGCTGCAACGGATTCTGGAAGCCGGCACGAGGGCTTCCAACACAGGCAATATGCAGATATACAGCATCATCGTGACGGCCGACCCGCAGATCCGGGAACAACTGTCGCCGTGCCATTTCGGACAACCGATGGTCACTCAGGCCCCGATCGTGCTGACGTTCTGCGTCGACGTGCGCCGGTTCTCGCTGTGGTGCCGCCAGCGGGGGGCCGACCCGCAGTACGACAATTTCGTCTGGTTCGTCAACGGCGCGATCGACGCGATCCTCGCTTCGCAGAACGTCTGCCTCGAAGCGGAGTCGGAGGGGCTCGGCATCTGCTACCTCGGCACGACGACCTACAACGCCGACCGGATCGCCGAGGTGCTCGCCCTGCCCGAGGGGGTGATCCCGGTCACTACCGTGACGATGGGCTACCCCGACAAACTGCCGCCGCCGACCGACCGCCTGCCCTTGGAAGGGGTGATCCACCGCGAACGCTACCACGATTACACGCCCGAAGCGATCGACGCGATCTGGGCCGACAAGGAAGCTTCCGAAGAGACGGCCGGCCTGCTGCAAGCGAACGACCTACCGAACCTGGCGCGTATTTTCACCGAACGTCGCTACAAGGGCGAAGACAACCGTCTTTTTTCGCGGAAATATTTCGAAATGCTGAAAAAACAGGGGTTCTTCAACCAGTAAGAACCCGTAAGACCGACCGGATATGGAAACGATTCACGAAAAAGCGTTCGCGCTGTTACAACGGTGCGAAGTGATTACCGTGGCGACGTTGGACGAAAAGGGTTTCCCGCGCCCCGTTCCGGTCGTCAAAATACGCGCCGAAAAACCGTTTACGATCTGGTTCGCCACCGGCACCAGCTCCGACAAAACGGCGCATCTGCGCCGGAACCCGCGCGCCGGCATCTCTTTTTTCGACCGCGGAGACAGCGTCGCACTAACCGGAACGGCCGAAGTGATCGAATACCCTGCGGTCAAAAAGATCATGTGGCAAGAGTGGTTTATCAAACATTTTCCGGGAGGAGTCGAAGACCCGGAGTACTGCCTGGTTCGGTTCGAAGCCCGGAAAGGCGTTTTTTACATCGAAGACAAATTCGTAAAATCGGTTTTAAAATAACGATGAATCAGATCGAACAAACTCCGAACGGAAAAGACTATTTCGAGCCGATGCACTCGGCCGAGCACCTGATCAACGGGGCGATCGCCCGGACGCTCGGGTGCGGCCGGGCCTTTTCGACCCATATCGAAAAGAAGAAATCGAAATGCGATTTCCGCTTTCACCGCAACCTGACGCCCGAAGAGCTGACCGGAATCGAACGGACGGTCAACGAACAGATCGCCTCGCATGCAGACGTGCGGGACGAAATATTGACCGCGGCAGAGGCCGCCGCCCGTTACAACCTGTCGCGGCTGCCGGAGGGCGCAACCACCGTCCGCATCGTCCATATCGGCGATTTCGATAGCTGTCCGTGCATCGGGGCGCACGTATCGAACACGGCGGAGATCCCGCCGGTCAGGCTGATCTCGAGCGACTGCGCGGACGGCGTTCTACGGGTGCGTTTCAAATTTGTAAAATAGTTGGCGGAGTGAGTAGGATATTCCGGTCGGATTCGTTTGCAGAGGCGGCAAAAAGGCGGCTGCGGCTGCCGGTCGTCGTCGTTTGCGGCTGCTTGCTCGCAGCATGCAGCGCGACGCGGCACATTCCGTCCGGGCAATACCTGCTGTCCAAAAGCGACGTCCGGATCGAACGGGAGAAACAACTGACGCGGGACGAACAGGCGACACGGACGGAATTGGAACAATTCATCCGCCAGCATCCGACCAAACGTTTCCTGGGAACCAATTTCTATCTGTGGGCTTACAATTCTGCAGACCCGGACAAAACGAACTGGTGGAACCGTTTCAAACGCCGCATCGGCAAGGAACCCGTGCTGCTCGACTCGACACTGACGGCCCGTTCGGCCGAAGGCATGAAAATTTACCTGAACGGCAAAGGCTTCCTGGACGCTTCGACGGCATTTCGGGTCGACACTTCGGGCAAAAAAGCGAAAGTCACCTACCTCGCCCGGCAAGGCGAACCGTACCGGATCGGCAGCATCCGATACGATTTCCGGGACCGGTCGCTGCAATCGATCATTTTCAGCGACACGATTTCGACGTTGCTGCATACGGGCGACATTTTCGATGCGAATACGCTGGACGACGAACGGGTACGGATCACTTCGTTCCTGAAAAACCGGGGATATTACAACTTCTCGATCAACAACATCAGTTATGTAGCCGACTCGACGGCGGGCAACCGCACGGTCAACCTGACGATGGTCGTAAAACGCTACATGGCCGGCTATACCGCCGAAGGCGAAGCGACGCTCGACGACAACCGAATTTACCGCATCCGGAACATCTATATCTATCCGGACTACAACCCCTCGGCAGCCGTGTCGGATTCTCTTTACGAAAGCCGGCTCGACACGCTCGACTACAAAGGCCTGAAAATCGTTTACGACACCCGATCGAAAGTACGGGCGGAGATCCTGCGCCGGACGATCAGTCTCTACCCGAACTACCTGTATAATGCCGACGAAGTGAAACGGACTTACGAAAACATCATGCGGCTCGACTATTACAAAAGCGCCAGCATCCTCTTTTCGGAAGCGGAAGGCGATACGCTGCTGCGGGACAACCGGATCACCTACATCGGGCAGTCGCAGGACTCCACCGGCGTCGGCGAAGCCTCGTACGGCACCGAACACTACCTGAACTGCACTATTTTCTGTACGCCTGCGCTGCGGCAGGGATACTCGCTGGAACTCGAAGGAACCACGTCGGCCGACTATTTCGGAATCGCCGCCACGGTGAGCTACCAGAACCGCAACCTGTTCCGCGGCGTCGAACTGTTCGACATCAAGGTGCGCGGAGGCTACGAATTCATGCGCGTCAAACAGAAGCGCAATTCGTTCGAATTGGGCGTATCGACCTCGTTTTCGTTTCCCCGTTTCATCACGCCGCTGCGAATCGACCGCTACAACCGAGCCTTCAATCCGCGGACGAAAGTAGAAGTCTCCTACAGCGTACAGCGCCGCCCGTACTACCATCGTATGCTGGCCAGCGGCGTCTGGGGCTATACGTGGGGCAACGGCAAAAACAGCACCTTCGTCCTGCGGCCGGCGGACATCAGCGTGGTGAAACTGCGGCAGATCGACACGGCTTTCCTCGAACAATTGCAGAATCCCTACCTGCGGAACAGCTACGAATCGCAGTTGATCGCCGGACTGTCCGGCTCGTATATCTTCAACAACCAGAAGATCAACACCGAACGCAATTCGCTGGCGTTACGGTTCAATTTCGAAACGAACGGTAACCTGATCGACGGACTGAGCCACCTGTTCGGCCGTTCGTCGGGAGAAGAGTATTACAAACTGTTCGGTATCCGGTACGCCCAGTATTTCCGGTTCGACCTGAACCTGGCGCGAAAATTCGTATTGGGGCCGAAAACCAGTCTCGTATATCGCTTCTACGGCGGATGGGGATACGCTTACGGCAATTCGACATCCATCCCGTTCGAGCGGCTGTTCTACTGCGGCGGCAGCAACAGTATGCGCGGCTGGCTGGCCCGGACGCTCGGCCCGGGCAACGAAGTGCGCTGGGTCAGCGACTATCCCACCCAGTTGGGGAACTTCAAACTCGAAACGAACCTCGAAGCCCGTTTTCCAGTCTGGGGAATCTTGCAAGGCGCGCTCTTTTTCGATGTCGGCAACATCTGGTTCCTCGGACAGGGCGGCTACGGCGAAGAATCGCAGTTCAAGATCGACCGATTCTACAAACAACTGGGATTCAATACCGGACTCGGCGCGCGGTTCGATTTCAGTTTCTTCGTATTCCGGATCGACTGGGGCATCAAACTGCACAACCCGAACGAAGCGGCCGGACAGCGCTGGATCCAGAACTTCCGGATGCAGAACACGACGCTGAATTTCGGCGTAGGCTATCCTTTCTGACGACGACGGACGCCGAAAACGGACGCAGCGCCGTACTATTCCGCAAGGGCGGTACGCCGAAAACTTTTGGCAAATATCCGAAATGTTATTACCTTTGCCGCCGTTACTGAATTTGTGGAAAGATTTGGCCGCTTGCAACCACGGAAAAAAATGCTAAAATAGTATTTGTGTTCATCTACAACAGCTGAGTTTTTCCCATTGTTTAAAAGTATTTTAAACCATTAAAAATTTTAAAGATGGGATTTTTATTTACCTCCGAATCGGTGTCCGAAGGACATCCCGACAAGGTTTCGGATCAAATTTCCGATGCAATCCTCGACGAATTTCTTCGTCACGATTCCAATTCGAAAGTAGCCTGCGAAACGCTCTGCACCACGGGGCTGGTCGTCGTGGCCGGTGAAGTCCGTTCGGAAGCGTACGTGGACGTACAAGACGTCGCGCGCCGCGTGATCAACCGGATCGGCTATACGAACGCCGATTACCGTTTCGACGGCAATTCGTGCGGCGTGCTGTCGGCGATCCACGAACAGTCGCCCGATATCAACCAGGGCGTCGTACGCGAGACCGAAGAGGAGCAGGGCGCCGGCGACCAGGGAATCATGTTCGGTTACGCCTGCTCGGAGACCAAGGAGCTGATGCCCGCCACGCTGATCCTGTCGCACGTAATCCTGAAGGAACTGGCCGCCATCCGCCGCGAAGGCAAGGTGATGACCTACCTGCGACCCGACGCCAAGAGCCAGGTTACGATCGAATACGGCGACGACAACAAACCGCAGCGCGTGCATACGATCGTAGTATCGACCCAACACGACGAATTCATTACGGCCGCCGAAGCGGGCGGCGAAAAAGCCGCTGAAAAAGCGATGTGCGCCAAAATCCGCGAAGATGTCCAAAACATCCTGATTCCGCGCACCAAAGCCCGCCTGGAACGAGCCGGCGACTGCCTGGCCGAACTGATCGGCGACGACTACATCCTGCATGTGAATCCGACCGGCAAATTCGTGATCGGCGGCCCGCACGGGGATACCGGAGTGACCGGCCGCAAAATCATCGTCGACAGCTACGGCGGACGCGGAGCCCACGGCGGCGGAGCATTCTCCGGCAAAGACAGTTCGAAGGTCGACCGCAGCGCAGCCTACGCCGCCCGGCACATCGCCAAAAACCTCGTAGCGGCCGGTATCGCCGACGAAGTGCTCGTACAACTGTCCTACGCGATCGGAATCGCACAACCGCTGAGCGTCTACGTCAACACGAACGGAACTTCGAAAGTGAAAATGACTGACGGGCAGATCGCCGCGAAAATCAACGACTTGTTCGACCTGCGGCCTGCGGCCATCGTCCGCGAATTCGGACTCCGCAACCCGATCTTCGAAGCGACCGCTTCGTACGGACACTTCGGCAACCGTCCTTATACGCAAAAAGTAACCCTTTTCGAAAAAGGAAAAGAAGTGAGCAAAGAGATCGAATTTTTCGCATGGGAGAAGCTGGATGCCGTCGATAAACTGAAAAAAGCGTTCCGCTGCTAATCGCGGCGATCGACGACTGCATAGGAACAGCCGGTTTTCCGGACGTTTTCTTATAAAAAGAGGAACGGGTCGATAATCGACCCGTTCCTCTTTTTATCGAAATAAGGCCCGGTCGGGGCAGCGGGCCTCGTTACTGCAACGCCTCTCCGCTCCCGGCGAACCATCGCCGTCGAAATCTTTTGATTCAACGAACCGTACCGGAAGATTCACAGCATCCCGAACTACACGTAAGCCGGCCGCAAATCCGATAAAAAGAATAACGCGTCCTATAATTTTCAGATTTTAGGCGGTTTTCGAAGACAGCAGATTTTCCTTGGCGCCGGGAGTATGCTGAAAAACGGCGCCGACTATCCGGCAAAATAAACGGTTCCTGCCGCCCCCGCGGCTCGATCGATCCGGTCGCAAACGCCATCCCGACCGTCGATCGGTCGCAAGCCAAACGAGCGCCCGCCGCGGACAAGTCTCAAAAAATCTCACGCAAAATCGACACCGACCGGACGGTACGGATAGCGTCCAGATGATAACCGAAAAACAGCAGCATCGACTCCATAAAAGCGGAACGCTGCGTCCGCGACAACGGCAGGCTACCGAGCCGGTCGGCTTCGCAATCCATCAGATCGCCGAGCAAGCCGGAACAGGAAGCGTCCATGCAGATCCGATGCGCCGGAACGGACGGCGTAAACACGCCGCCCCGGATATCGAAATAACCGTTCGGGATCGGCTCGTTGCCCGGATAGAATCCGAGGTAGGCGGAAAGTTGCACGAGGAACCACAGGTGAAAATTGGAAATCCCTTCGGTCATCCGATCCAACTGCACGACCGACCGACAGACGAAATCGAACAGCGGTTCGTTGGCCTCCGACTCGCGGATCAATCGGTACAGCACCTCGGCCATAAACAGCGAAATGGTGCTCTTGCGGACGTCGAACGGCAGGCTCGAAAGCGGCGTCAGGCTGCGCACCTCCTTCATGCGATGCATCCGCGCCTGCGGCTGCTCGATCCCTTCGAATTCGACCAGGAACATCGGCTGGAACAGCGCCGCCTTGTTGCCCCGCCCCCGGCTGCTGTGCACGCCCTGGATCATGTAATTCATCCGCCCGAACAAGTCGGTAAACAGGTAGGCGACCATCGAACTGTCGCCGTATTTGATCGTATGCAGCACCACGCCGCGGGCTTTGTACGTACGCATTATTTTGCTCCTGAAAGAAACGCCGCCAATTTTTCGACGGCGCGGCCGCGGTGACTGATCGCGTTTTTGGCTTCGGAATCCATCTCCGCGAACGTGACGTCGTAACCGTCCGGAACGAAAACCGGATCGTAACCGAATCCTCCCCCGCCGTGCGGCGTATCCGTGATCGTACCGTCGACCACCCCGTCGAACTGATATTCTTTTCCTCCGAAGATCAGCGCGATCACCGTGCGGAACCGGGCCTTTCGGTCGGCCTGTCCCGAAAGGTTTTCGAGCAGCAGCGCCACGTTGTCGGACGAATTTCTGCCCTCCCCGGCATAACGGGCCGAACGAACCCCCGGCGCGCCGCCGAGCGCATCGACTTCCAGACCGGTATCGTCGGCGAAACAGTCCAGCCCGGTGCGGTCGTACAGGTAGCGGGCCTTCTGAAAAGCATTTCCCTCCAGAGTCGGCTGCTCTTCCGGTATATCCTCGGTAATACCCAGATCGCAAGGCGTTACCAACTGATAACCACTGCCGAGAATCTCCTGCGCTTCGGTCAGTTTATGACGATTATTGGTAGCAAAAATAATTTTCATAGTTTTTAAAAATACAAATTACTTTTTATAGAATTTGCTCAACTTGTGGTCGGCTTCGATCTTGTCGATGATCGTCCTGACGAGACAGTCGATCTCCTTATCGGGACTGTAATCGGCAGCGCAGATATAGCTGACGCGGTTATCGCGGATCAGTTCCATCATCTCCATGCGTTTCTGGCGCGAACGGGGATTGTAGACGGCGATCGAATGTCCTCCCTGCTGTTTGACCAGTTTCATACACGGAATATCGGTCGTCCCGTCACCGAAATAAATCATGTGACGGAACTGCACCGGACGCTGCTCCTCCTCGATATACTCGTTGATCCGCCGGCTGTCGTACACGCTTTCGATCCCTTTGTTGATCTTGAAGATGAACTGCGTTTTATTGGTGTAGTTGACCGCCACGGCCGGCCAGTAAGCCACGCCGTCGATATCGTAAAGGAACGAACAGGCGTAAATCTTCCGGAATTCCTTGGCGATCGGGGTACCTTCGATCATCTCGCGCAGGCCCGACGAATTGATGTAATGCTGCAGTTGGATGCCGCGTTCGGCGGCATAGGCGTTGATCCGCGGGAACCACTCGCGAACGCCCTCGTACAGTTCGATATTCTGTCCCGACCGGGCGAACGACTCGCGACGCAGCGAAATGCCGGAACTCTTGGCTTCGTGCAGCATCCGGTACATATAGGCGAGGATCGGGTCGCCGTCCTGTTCGCGGGCGGTTTCATTGCTCTCCTCCCAGAACTCGCGGTTGCTTTTGCCGATCGCCGGAATAAAGTCATACTCCTGCATGTTGCCCGGCGAAAGCGTGCCGTCGAAATCGTAGATCAGCGCTACGGTCAGTTTCTTTGCCATAATCGAAATAATTGATGCCCTAAAGATATAAAAAACGGGAATAAACGGCAATCACCGTCGCGCACGGATGCGGCGGCAGATTTTCGCCCCCCGGTTCCGCAGCGCCGGACCGTCGTCGCGCATTAGCCAACAGATCGTATCGTAAAGCTGCTCTTCGACCCACGGCAATTCTGCCGACAGGCTGTCGAGTATCTCCATCGCCCACACTTTTACGGCCGGACGCACCGACGGGTCGATCAGCCGGTCGAACGTCGCTTCGGCAACCTGTTGACGCTGACTGTCGGTCAGTTCGATCCGCCTCCGGTCGAGCAGCCACGCCATCATCTTCGAATAATGACGGCACACGCTCGGATTGACGATCGCAAGGTAATTCCGAACGAAATGCCCGATATGCCGCCCGAACGCCTCCGGCGCGATAAAAAACGCCTTTTCCAACGCATACGAAGCATGAAACGCGACGGCCGGATCGCGGTCGAGTCCGAGGTTCAGCGCGAACCCGAAAAGATCGTTTTCCGCAATCAACTTCCCGTAACGCCCGGCAAACCCTTTGGTAAAATTGCCTTTCAGTTCAGCGACCAGTTCCTTTTCGGTCATCGTACCCGGATAAAAACTGCGGAGCGGGATCCCCCGTCCGCAGTTCCCTGTTTTTCAAAAACGAATCCTTACAACGCAGCCATCCACCCGTACGTATCGGGTTCCTCGGCATACTGGATCGCACGCAGTCGGTGGTACAACTTTTCGCTCCATTTGCCCGGCTTGCCGTCGTTGTAAACGAAAGTATGTCCGGTCTGCGGATCGTAAATGCTGCCGATCGGCGACAGAACGGCCGCCGTACCGCACGATCCGGCCTCGTCGAATGTCCCGAGCTCGTCGTAATCGACCGGACGCTGTTCGACTTTCAGCCCCATCTCCGCGGCCAGCGTCATCAAACTCATGTTCGTGATCGACGGCAGCACCGAATGGGATTTGGGCGTAATGTAAACGCCGTCGCGGATGCCAAAAAAGTTGGCCGCGCCGCATTCGTCGATATGCTTTTTCTCCTTTGCATCCAGATACAGCACGCTCGGATATCCTTTTTCATGCCCGATCTCGGCCGAAGTCAGGCTCGCCGCGTAGTTCCCGCCGGCCTTCACGTGCCCCGTGCCGAGCGGAGCGGCGCGATCGTGGTCGCGGTCGATCAACACCTTGATCGGATTGAACCCTTCCTTATAGTAAGGACCTACCGGAGTAACGAAAACGATCAGCAGGTATTCCCCGGCGGGCTTTACGCCGACCTGCGGGCCGGTGCCGAACAGCACGGGGCGGATATACAGCGAAGCGCCCGTCCCGTAGGGGGGGACGAAACGTTCGTTGGCCTTAACCACCCGCTTCATCATATCGACGAACATATCGACCGGCGGCAGAGCCATTTTCAGGTATTCGGCCGAGGAGCGCATCCGTTTGGCATTCTCTTCGGGACGGAAGATGCGGATCACGCCGTCGGCGCCGCAAAATGCTTTCTGTCCTTCGAAAGCCTCCTGCCCGTAGTGCAGGCAGGTCGCGGCCATATGCATCGTGACCGTTTCGTCAGTTGTCAGTTCGGGCGTTGTCCAGGCTCCGTCGCGGAAATAACTCCGTATGTTATAGTCTGTCTTGATGTACCCAAAAGATAGGTTTTTCCAATCTAAGTCCATAACTCTATTTTTATTCAATCGTCACAAATCCGTTTTTATTCCCGCTACCCCACCATCGTGCCGTTGCCGACCGGCTCGGCAGGGGACAGCAGCACCAGCTTTCCGGTAGCGTCCTGCGCCATCAGGATCATCCCCTCGGACAGCACGCCTTTGAGTTCGCGCGGCTCCAGGTTGATCAGCACCTGCACCTGCCGCCCGACAAGCGATTCGGGAGTATAGTGCTCGGCGATGCCCGACACGATCGTCCGTTTGTCGATCCCGGTATCGATAGTCAGCTTCAGCAGCTTTTTCGTCTTGGCGATCTTTTCGGCGGCGATGATCGTCGCCACGCGGATATCCATCTTTCCGAAATCGTCGAACGCAATGCTCTCTTTCTGCGGTTCGACCTTCTTGCCGGCCTCCTTTGCGAGGTTGGCCCGTTTCGTTGCGGCCAGCTTTTCGAGCTGCGCCTCGATCACGCTGTCTTCGATTTTCTCGAACAGCAAGGCGGGCGTCCCGATCCGGTGTCCGGGCTTCAATAGGGCCGTATTTCCGAGCTGATCCCAGCCGAACTTTTCGACGTCGAGCAGCCTCAGGATCTTCTCCGCCGTAAAAGGCATGAACGGCTCGACGGCGATCGCGAGCGACGCGGTGATCTGCAACGAAACGTTCAGGATCGTCTGCACGCGTTGCGGATCGGTCTTATACAGCTTCCAAGGCTCCGTATCGGCCAGGTATTTATTCCCCAGGCGGGCGATGTTCATCGCCTCTTTGAGCGCTTCGCGGAAACGGTAATTCTCGATATTCTCTTCGAGCGCCTTTTTGATCTGCGGCAGTTCGCCGAGGATATCGCGGTCGTAATCGGTCAATTCGCCGCAGGCGGGAACCTTCCCGTCGTAATATTTTTGCGTCAGCACCAGCGCGCGGTTGACGAAGTTGCCGAGCACGGCCACCAACTCGTTGTTGTTGCGCGTCTGGAAATCCTTCCACGTGAAATCGTTGTCCTTGGTTTCCGGCGCATTGGCGCACAACACGTAGCGCAGCACGTCTTCCTTGCCCGGAAACTCTTCGAGGTATTCGTGCAGCCACACCGCCCAGTTCCGCGACGTCGAGATCTTTTCTCCCTCCAGATTCAGGAACTCGTTGGCCGGCACGTTCTCCGGCAAGATATAACCGCCGTGCGCGCGCAGCATCGACGGGAACACGATGCAGTGGAAAACGATGTTGTCCTTGCCGATGAAATGCACCATCTTGGTGTCCTCGTCCTTCCAGTATTTTTCCCAGTCGGGCGTCAGATCCTTGGTCGCCGAGATGTAACCGATCGGCGCGTCGAACCACACGTACAGCACCTTCCCCTCGGCACCCTTGACCGGAACGGGAATCCCCCAATCCAGGTCGCGGCTCACCGCGCGGGGCTGCAATCCCAAATCGAGCCAGCTTTTGCACTGCCCGTACACGTTGACCTTCCACTCCTTATGCTCTTCGAGTATCCATTTGCGCAGAAACTCCTCGTGCTTGTCCAGCGGCAGGAACCAGTGCGTCGTCTCGCGCATCACCGGAACCGACCCGGTAATGGCGCTGTGCGGATCGATCAGGTCGGTCGCGCTCAGCGTACTGCCGCACTTCTCGCACTGATCGCCGTATGCGCGGTCGTTCTGACAGTGCGGGCAGGTGCCGACGATGTAGCGGTCGGCCAGAAACTGCCCGGCCTCCTCGTCGTAATACTGCATCGTGGTCTTTTCGATGAACTCTCCTTTGTCGTACAGCGCGCGGAAAAAATCCGACGCGGTTTTATGGTGCGTGGGCGAAGTCGTCCGCGAATAGATGTCGAACGACATGCCGAGTCCTTTGAAAGCGTTCTTGATGATATTGTGGTACTTGTCAACGATATCCTGCGGCTTGACTCCCTCCTGGCGCGCCTTGATCGTGATGGGCACGCCGTGCTCGTCGGAACCGCATACGGAGATCACGTCCGCGCCCCGCAGGCGCAGGTACCTCACATAGATGTCCGACGGAATGTATACCCCCGCAAGGTGTCCGATATGCACCGGCCCGTTGGCATACGGGAGCGCCGATGTGACAAGATAGCGTTTAAACTTTTTCATCGTAAAGGTCAAAAATCAATATTCCGTACAAAGTTATGAATTTTTCGTCAAAAACGGTTCGCCGCAGCCCATTAATCAGCCGAAGAGGCCGAAATATCATCGGCGGACGAGCGGATCGAAAAATTCGCGGAACTTCGTATGCGGAACCGATACGCAAATCCGGCTGAACCTCGACGCGTAACCGGCCAACGCCGCGTCGCGCGTAAAAAAGTCCAGCGACACGCTGCCGATGCGGTGTTCGAGCAGTTCCTTCTCGCTGCGGTCGACGATCGCGAAAATGCCGACCGGCATCGACTCGCGGTAAAATTCCGTAGCCAGCAGGCCGTTTTCTTTCAGGTAAGCGATATTCAGCCCGATGTCCCGCACGGTCGCCGCTTTGAAATCCGCGACGGCGCGCCGTCCTTCGGGCGTCGTAAGCAAGCGCAGCACGAGCGTCTGCGCGAACGCGTTGACGCCGTTGTTCGTGTACATCGTCCGCTTTTCGAGTTCGGCGTACAGTCCCGGATCGGTCGTATGGATAAACCCGATCCGCTGCCCGCTAAGCCCCATCGACTTGCTGAAACTCTCGACGATTCGCCGCCGAAGTACTCCGCATTGATCGCGTCTCGCAACGCCGCAAAACCGCGCCCCGGCGGATAGGTTTGCATCTGCGCCGTATTGAAGTCGATCCCGGCGATCACCTCCCGCAGGTCGATATTTACCACCGAATTGATCCCCCGGTTCAGCCGCAGGTATTCCGCCCCGGTACGGGCGCTCAGAGCCGCCAGATTCTCTCCGATCTCGACAATGTGCGACAACGCGACACCGCTCTCTTTTATTTTCATTCCGATATGATAACGTTCCGGCATAAATTTTCCGAAATCTCTAACCTATTTTTTCAACGCTTCGAAGCCATGACCGTAAACGCCCATCACGTTGCCGACCGTCATAAAGGCCTCCGGATCGACCCGTTTAATCAGTTTGAACAGCGTTCCCGTTTCGTATTTGCGGCAAACCACCATCACCACTTTCGTCGGCTGCTTCGTGTACCACCCTTCGCCGTCGAGCAACGTCACGCCCCTACGCATCTCGCTGAAAATCAGCCGGGCGATCTCTTCGTATTTTTTCGACACGATCAACACCTGCGTCGACTGCCGGTTGCCGGCCATCACGGCGTCGATCGTATACCCGTTGACGGCCACCATCACGTAACCGTAAATGGCGGCCGTAATATTCTTGAATATGAAAATCGAACAGCCGATGATCAACAGGTCGCACAGCATGATGATCCGCCCGTAACTGATCGTCTTGTAACGGTTGACGATCATCGCGATGATATCCGTGCCGCCGGTGCTGCCGCCCTGCGTGAAACAGATGCCGATACCGCCGCCCGCCACGGCCCCTCCGAGAATTACCGACAGCAGCTTGTCGTTGCCGAGTCCGAGTAGATTGTTCGGTATCAACCCCTGCATCACCGACATCGCCGCCGAAATGAAAACGATCGCATAGATCGTCTTCGCGCCGAACCGCAGCCCGACCAACACCGAACTGACCGCCACCAGCACCGAGTTCAGCACCAGGAACGAAAGCCCCAGCGGCACGCCGCCGTTCGTCCCGCCGGTCGCATAATAGATTAGCAGGCCCACGCCGTTGATTCCGCCTCCCATCACATCGGCCGGAATCAGGATGCCGGTCCATGCGAAAGAATACATCACCAGACCGATCGAAATCAACGTATATTCTTTAATAGTCTTTAAAACAGCCGTCTTCGAGAAATCCGCATTCATATTCCATCGTTATTTCGGTTTCCCGCCGCGCAACCCGAGCGACGGCGATCCGATTAACAAAGATCGGCAAGATTTTTCGATCTGCCAACAGTTTTTTGCACTTGCCGCCCGTCCGGAGCGGCCGCCGGAAGAATTTGCCGCGACGACCGGCTTCACCCGGAAACAATCCCGAAAAAACGCTATTTTTGTCGAAAAACATCCTTCTTTGGAAAAACGACCCGACAAATCTCCCGCAACGGCCGACCGCTACGCCGACGTGATCCTGCCTCTGGCCGCGCCGGCCATGACTTTCGCCGTCCCGGACGCGATGCTGCGGCAGATCGTGCCGGGTTGCCGGGTGATCGTCCAACTGGGAGCCCGGAAATACTACACCGGGATCGTCGACCGGCTGCACGGCCAGCGGCCGCCTTTCGACCGGATCAAACCGGTCGGGCGGATCGCGGACGCGGAACCCGTCGCCACGGCGGAACAACTGCGGCTGTGGCATTGGCTGTCGGAATATTACATGTGTCCGTTGGGAATGGTACTGCGGGCAGCGCTGCCGGCCGGCCTGAAATCCGACGGTTTTTCGGAGGACGAGACGTTCGGCCGCGGCTACATGCAGCCGCGGCAAACGGTCGTTTCGCTGCATCCGGACATCCGCAATGAGGAACGGCTGCACGTCGCGCTGGATTCCCTGTCGCGCGCGAAATCCCAGTACAAAGCCCTGCTGGAATACCTCGAAAAAACCGGGAATCCCGACTTCGGCGCACCGATCGAAATTCCGCGCAAACGGCTTTCGGCTCCGACCGCGATCCTCAAAGCGTTGGCCGAAAAAGGATTTATCCGGATCGCCGATACCGAAATCCCGGCATCGGACGCGCCCGCCGCGCCAGACAAACTGCCCGAACTTTCGGCAGCGCAAACGGCGGCCTACGAGCGGATCAAAACCTGTTTTTCGGAGAAAGAGGTCGTCCTGCTGCACGGGGTAACCGGCAGCGGCAAGACCGAAATCTACATCCGGCTGATGGCCGAAGCGCTGGCAGCCGGGCACAACGTGCTGTACATGCTGCCCGAAATCGCGTTGACCGCACAACTGATCCGGCGCATGGAAAGCTATTTCGGAAAAGCCGTCACGGTCTACCATTCGCGGCTGAGCGACAACCGCCGAGCCGCCGTCTACCACGAACTGCTGCGCTGCGACGGCGGACGGATCGTGATCGGCGTGCGCTCGTCGGTACTGCTGCCGCTGCGCAACCTGTCGCTGGTAATCGTCGACGAAGAGCACGACACCAGCTTCAAGCAGACCGACTCGGCCCCTCGCTACCACGGCCGCGACACCGCCGTGGTGCTGGCATCCGTCTGCGGCGCCAAAGTGCTGCTCGGCAGCGCGACGCCCTGCGCCGAATCGTTCCAAAATGCGGTAACCGGCAAATACGGACACGTCGTGCTCTCGGAACGCTACGGCGGAGTCACGCTGCCGCAGGTGATCGTGTCGGACACGCTGCGCGCCGCCAAACGCGGCGAAAAGTACTCGCATTTCAACAAAATCCTGCTCGATCAGATCGACCGGACGTTGCAACGGGGTCGTCAGGCAATGCTGTTCCAGAACCGGCGGGGATTCTCGCCGTATGTCGAGTGCGGGCATTGCGGCTGGACGGGCGTCTGCCCCGACTGCAACGTTTCGCTGACCTACCATAAAAACGACGGAACGCTGCGCTGCCACTACTGCGGCTACCACATGCCGATCCCGAAAACCTGTCCGTCGTGCGGAACCGGCGAACTGCTTCCGCAAGGCTTCGGCACCGAAAAAATCGAAGAGGAACTGGCGGCGATCTTTCCGCAGGCGGCGATCGAACGGCTCGACGCCGACACCGCGCGTTCGCCGCGCAACTACCGGCGCATCATCGCTTCGTTCGAACAGCGTAAAACGGACATCCTGGTCGGGACGCAAATCATCACGAAAGGGTTCGATTTCGGCGGCGTCGCGTTGGTCGGCATCCTGAACGCCGACAACATGCTGAATTACCCGGATTTCAGGGCCGGGGAGCGGGCTTTCCAGATGATGATGCAGGTCGGCGGACGCGCCGGACGCCGCGAAGAGCAGGGAACGGTCGTTATCCAGACCGCCCAGCCCGAACACCCGGTCGTCCGGCAGGCGCGCGACAGCGACTACGATGCAATGATCCGCTCGCAACTGGCCGAACGCCGCGCCTTTTTTTACCCGCCCTTCTGCCGGTTGATCGCCGTCCTGCTGCGCCATCGCGATCACGCTTTGCTGTGGAAAGCGGCTGCGGCGTTCGGGACGGAAGCGCGCACCCGGTTCGGCCGCCGGCTGCTCGGCCCCGAACCGCCCGCAGTAGATCGGATACGCGGACAATTCCGGTTGCAGTTCCTATTGAAAATCGAAAAGCAGCTACCGGTCGCCGCCGTGAAAAAAGAGTTGTCCGGACTTTTCGATCGGTTGCATGCCGTGCCGGAATTCCGGCCGGTCGACATCGTCGTAGACGTAGACCCGCAATAGCGTTTTTTCGGAAAAAAACGCTATCTTTAGAGCTTACCGATATCATGTACCTAATTATGGAACAAAAATTCTGTCAAAGTTGCGGAATGCCGCTTACGGACGCCTCCCAATTCGGCACGAACGCCGACCGAACCCCAAACGAAACGTACTGTCATTTTTGTTTCCGGGATGGAACGTTCACGCAGAAATGCACGATGGACGAAATGATCGAAAACTGCCTGAACTACCTGGACGAATTCAACCGCGATTCCCCGGTACAGTACACCCGCGAACAAGCCCGCGAGCAGATGCGACAGTTTTTCCCGCACCTGAAACGCTGGCAATCCGGTTCTCCCGAATAATCGATTTTTTCAGGGCCGCAACGGCCGATGTCCAAACCCAGAACGTCCGTCATGCTTCGCACCTATTTTTCGGAAATATTCCGCCTGTTCTTCCCGGAACGGTGTCCGGCCTGCGGGCGGGCGCTGCCCGAGGGCGTCCGGTGGCTGTGCCCGCACTGCCGCTGGGACATGCCGCTGACCGGGTATGCCGCCGAGCACGACAACCCGGTCGCCCGTAAATTCTGGGGACTGGTTCCGGTGCAAGAGGCGGCCTCGATGTTCTTTTTCACCCGGCACGGCCGCTACCGGGCGATGATCCACGGATTCAAATACCACGGACAATGGAAAACCTGCCTGCGACTCGGAGCGATGTTCGGCGCGGAGCTGTCCGAAAGCGGCCTGTACGACACGGTCGACCTGATCGTCCCCGTACCGTTGCATTACAGGCGGCTTTTCCGCAGGGGCTACAACCAAGCGGAGTACCTCGCGCGCGGCATCGCCGGGGCGCTCGACAGGGAGACCGATTGCCGCAGTCTCGTCCGCAAATCTTACAACCGTTCGCAAACCGCCATGCGCAACCGCAAAGACCGCTGGGAAAACGTGGCGGACATCTTTTCGGTACGCCGTCCGCAAGGGCTGGCCGGACGCCATATCCTGCTGGTCGACGATGTGCTGACGACCGGTTCGACGCTGACCGCCTGCGCCGAAACCATCCTGAAAGCAGTCCCTTCGTGCCGCATCAGCATCGCTACGTTGGCCGTTTCGGCGACGGAACTGTTTGGGGGCAAAGGACAGGGAGGACTTTAACGGGAAGCGGTCGCCAAGACAAAAACCCGGCGATTATTATATAATAATTAAAGGGCCGTTCCGACGGGATTTTCAGCCCGGTGCGTGCTTATTCGCTGAGCCGGTACGCTTTCGGCGTCATGCCCGTATGCTTCTTGAAAAAACGGCCGAAGAACGACGGCGTCGGGAAATTCAGGTAGTTGGCGATCTGCTGCACGGTCATCTGCGACGATTTCAACTGCGTTTTCGCATCGAGCACGACCGTCTCGTTGATCCATTCGGTAACGGTGCGGTTGGTGGTCTTCTTAACGACCGACGACAAGTATTTGGGCGTCAGACACAACTCCCGCGCATAAAAAGCCACCGTCCGCTCCTCCTTATAATGCAGGATAATCAGGCGGATCAGCTTGCGGAAAATCTCCTCGTCGCGGGTCAGTTGCCGGTCGCTTTTCGCATATTTTTTCTGATACAGGGCGCTGATCTCGTAAAAAAGAGTCAACAGCAGGTTCTGCACGATCTCCCTACAATAACAGTGCTCCTTGCGCAGCGCTTTCTCGTACAGCAAATCGAACAGATCGAGCAGCGTTTCGGCGTCGTCCGCAGCCAGCGGCAGCACCGGAGTCTGGAAAATATACGGATAAAGCGGATTGATCGCCTGGTAAATCCCTTTCAGGAATTCCGCGGAAAAACCGGTCATGCAAAGGCTGAAATCGTCGCTTTGGCGCGGAATATGGACGATCGTTCCCGGGACGATGAAGATTAAATCGCCGGGACGGATTTCGGAAATTTTCAGGTTCAGCGAGATCGTACAACTCCCCGCCGTACAAATTCCGGTGCACGCGCCGTAAAACCGTACCGGCTCGGCGAAAAGAGCCGGCGCGCTCCACCTGCGGTCGGTAACCAGAAAATGATCGGTCACGTAACCGCGGCCGTCCGCCGGCCCGATTTGCGCTACGCCGATACCGGGCAATCCTTCTTTTTTCATCATCTTCGCACAACGGCATAAATGTGCCGGACAGGGGCAAAGATAACAAACCGGCGGAACTCCGACAAGGAGAAAAAAAGGTAGTAAAAAAGAAATTTAGGACATTAATGCCGTGGATCGGGACTTTTTTGATCCGTTCAACTCCGTACCTTTGAAATGTTTTTTTTAATTGGAAAAAAGTTATGGAATCGGAAAACATATCGAACACGGCCCATCCGTCGCAGATTACAGGTCGCATTTCGCAGATTATCGGCCCCGTGGTGGACGTGGCGTTCGAAGGCCCCGAAAACGAGGTCGTTCTGCCCAGCATCCACGACGCCATGCAGATCCGGCGCGACAACGGAAAAATCCTGATCGTCGAAGTACAGCAGCACATCGGTGAAAACACCGTGCGCACCGTCGCGATGGACAGCACCGACGGCCTGCGCCGGGGAATGGAAGCGGTATCGCACTTCAGCCCGATTACCATGCCGGTCGGCGAGCAGATCAAAGGGCGGCTGATGAACGTCGTGGGCGATGCGATCGACGGCATGAAGCCGCTCGACGAAAAAGGGGCTTACCCGATCCACCGCGAACCCCCGAAATTCGACGAACTGACCACCGTGCAGGAAGTGCTCTACACCGGTATCAAGGTGATCGACCTGCTCGAACCCTATTCGAAAGGCGGTAAGATCGGACTGTTCGGCGGCGCAGGCGTCGGCAAGACCGTGCTGATCATGGAACTGATTAACAACATCGCCAAGAAACACCACGGCTTTTCGGTTTTCGCAGGCGTCGGCGAGCGTACCCGCGAGGGCAACGACTTGCTGCGCGAAATGATCGAATCGGGCGTGATCCGCTACGGCGAGGCGTTCAAGGAGAGCATGGAAAAAGGCGAATGGGATCTGTCGAAGGTGGATTACAAGGAGGTCGAGAAATCGCAGGCCACGCTGGTGTTCGGACAGATGAACGAACCTCCCGGAGCCCGCTCTTCGGTGGCGCTGTCGGGGCTAACCGTAGCCGAATCGTTCCGCGACGCGGGAACCGGAACCAAGGACATCCTGTTCTTCATCGACAATATTTTCCGTTTCACGCAGGCGGGCTCCGAAGTATCGGCGCTGCTCGGACGTATGCCGTCGGCCGTGGGTTACCAGCCGACGCTGGCCACCGAAATGGGCGCGATGCAGGAGCGGATCACCTCGACGAAAAAAGGTTCGATTACCTCCGTACAGGCCGTTTACGTGCCGGCGGACGACCTGACCGACCCGGCCCCGGCGACCACGTTCACGCACCTGGACGCCACCACCGTACTGAGCCGCAAGATCACCGAGCTGGGGATCTACCCGGCCGTCGATCCGCTCGAATCGACTTCGCGCATCCTCGATCCGCTGGTGGTCGGCAAGGAACACTACGAAACCGCGCAGCGCGTAAAACAGATCCTTCAGCGCAACAAGGAGTTGCAGGACATCATATCGATCCTCGGCATGGAGGAGCTCTCGGACGAAGACCGGCAGACCGTGAACCGGGCGCGCCGCGTACAGCGTTTTCTGTCGCAGCCGTTCACCGTGGCCGAACAGTTCACCGGCGTACCGGGCGTGATGGTCACCATCGAGGAGACGATCCGCGGGTTCAAAATGATCCTCGACGGCGAAGTCGATTACCTGCCCGAGCCGGCCTTCCTGAATGTCGGAACGATCGACGAAGCGATCGAAAAAGGTAAAAAACTGTTAGCACAGGCTGCCGTATGACCCTCGAGATCTTATCCCCCGAACGGACGCTTTACAGCGGAGAAGTTGAGCGCGTAACGCTGCCGGGAGCGCTCGGCGAGTTCACCGTGCTCAGAAGGCACGCTCCGATCATCTCCGCCCTCGTCAAAGGGGAGGTCAAATACCTGCTCAAAGACGGCAAAGAAGAAAAAGTGGCGATCGCGAGCGGTTTCGTGGAAGTGAAAAAAGACAAAGTGTCGGTCTGCGTCGAAAGCGTCTGACGACAGAAAAAAGAAAACACGGGGAAGCGTCGGGCTTTCTCAAACGACTGGAAAAAATGGAAAACGGGGAACGTAAATTTAAAAGGCATTACGTGATCGGGCTGACCCTCCTGACACTGATTTCGGGCTGGGGCGGCGCGGCGCTGATGCTGGGCGCTTACCCGGAACATTATGTGGAATGGCTGCCGTACATGCCGCTGTTTTTCTATTTCTGGGGGCTGATTTTCGTGGCGCTTTTCCGCCGCAACACCGGGCGGAAAATGACGCGACTGTTCCTCGGCATGAAAGTGGCGAAAATGTTGCTTTTCGTTCTGCTGATCGGGCTTTACACGTCGCTGGTGGATGTTCGCAATACGGAGTTCGTCGTGACGTTTCTCGCCTACTACCTGATTTTCCTGCTATTCGAAACGGTGTTTTTCTGGCACTATGAAAACAAATTGAAAAAAAACGAAGGGAATGAATAGTTTACGACATATCGTTGCCATCGTGTGTCTGCTGCTGTTCGGGATCGCGAAACCCGCAGCGGCGGAAGACCTGCCCAAAGGCGAGGATGCAGACGTGAAGGAGATCGTTTTCGGACACATCGGCGACGCTTACGGATGGCACATCACGACCTGGGGCGAAACGCACGTGACGGTTCCGCTGCCGGTGATCGTTCGCAGCAAGACCGGACACTGGAACGTATTTTCATCGTCGCGCCTGGAACATGGGGAATATAACGGCTATTACATCGCGCAGGACGGCCCGTACGCCGGCAAGATCGTCGAACGCATCAACGGACAGGAGATGCGCCCGCTCGACCTGTCGATCACGAAGACGGTGTTCGCGTTGCTACTGAACAGCCTGATCCTCGTCTGCATCGTACTCGGCGTCGCACGGTGGTACCGCAAACGCACAGTCGAAACGGCCGCGCCGGGCGGATTCGTCGGAGCGATGGAAATGTTCGTGATGATGATCCACGACGACCTGATCAAAAGCTGCGTCGGGAAAGATTACAAACGGTTCGCGCCGTACCTGCTGACCGTCTTTTTCTTCATCTTCATCAACAACATCATGGGGCTGATCCCGATTTTCCCCGGAGGGGCTAACGTGACCGGCAATATCGCAATCACGATGGTGTTGGCGTTGTGCACATTCGTCGCCGTGAATCTGTTCGGGACGCGCGAATACTGGAAAGAGATTTTCTGGCCGGAGGTTCCCGTATGGCTCAAATGTCCGGTTCCGATGATGCCGGCGATCGAACTGGTCGGTATTTTCACGAAGCCGTTCGCGCTGATGATCCGTCTGTTCGCCAACATGATGGCCGGACACGCGGTGATCCTGAGCCTCACGTGCCTGGTATTCGTCACGGTCAGCATGGGCCCGGCCGTCAACGGATCGATGACAGTGGTATCGGTATTGTTCTGCATCTTCATGAACCTGCTGGAACTTCTGGTGGCGTTTATCCAGGCCTATGTATTCACGATGCTGTCGGCCGTATTCATCGGCCTGGCGCGCGTGGAGCACCATAAAACCGAAGAAGCGGAAATTTAATCCGGATACGGAATTTCAAAAAGTTACTAATTCAAATAACAATTAAAAACCTAAAGTTATGTTACTTACATTATTGTTACAGGTTGCAGCAGAATTGAGCCTCGGAAAACTGGGCGCAGCGATCGGCGCCGGTCTGGCCGCCATCGGAGCAGGTATCGGTATCGGTAAGATCGGCGGATCGGCGATGGAAGCCATCGCACGCCAGCCGGAAGCTTCGAACGATATCCGTACGAATATGATCATCATCGCGGCGCTGGTCGAAGGCGTTGCGCTGTTTGCCGTGGTCGTTTGTTTCCTCGCGCTTTAATCCTAAATCCGGAAAGCGATGGGACTCTTACAACCCGAATCGGGCCTCCTGTTTTGGATGCTGCTGTCGTTCATCGTCGTTTTCGTGATCCTGGCCAAATACGGTTTCCCGGTTATCACGAAGATGGTCGAGGAGCGTAGGGTTTTCGTCGAAAAGTCTCTGGAAGCGGCCAAAGAGGCAAAAGCCCAACTGGACAATATCAAAACCGAAAGCGAAGCCCTGCTGCAGCAAGCGCGCGAAGATCAGATGAAAATCCTGAACGAAGCCGCCGCCGCCAAGGAACGTATCATCAGCGAGGCGAAGGGACAGGCGCAGGCCGAAGCCCAGAAACAACTCGAAGAGGCGAAACGCCAGATACGGCTTGAGAAAGAGGCCGCCGTGCGCGAAGTACGCAGCCAGATCGCGATGCTGTCGGTCGATATCGCCGAAAAAGTGATCCGTAACAAGCTGGACAACACCCCGGCGCAGATGTCGATGATCGACCGCCTGCTCGAGGAGATGCCCGACATGAAACAGTCGTAGCGTATGAACACAGGAATGATCCCGGTACGGTATGCCAAAGCGTTGCTGGAGTTCGCGTATGAAAAAAAATGCGCGGAACAGGTGTACGCCGAGATGTCCGCCGTGGCCGGAAGTTTCGAACGCGAACACGCGCTGCGCCGGGTACTGGATAATCCCGTACTGCCGGTCGACAAGAAAACGGAACTGATCCGTACCGCGGGCGGAGGACGAACGAGCGAAGTATTCGACCGGTTCGTGTGGCTCGTGCTGCACAACCGCAGGGAACGTTACTTGCAATCGATCAGCCTGATGTACCTCGATCTGTACCGCAAACTGAACCGCATCAGCACCGGCAGGCTGGAAACGGCCGTACCCGTAACCCCCGAAACCGAACGGAAGATCATCGACCTGATCGCCTCCGAAACGAACGGGAAGGTGGAACTCAAAACGTCCGTCAAACCGGAATTGCTCGGCGGGTTCGTTTTCGAAATGGACTCGGAACGGCTGGACGCCAGTATTGCGACGCAACTGCGCAATATCAAGAAACAATTCGTCGAAAAGAACAAACGGATTGTATAGTGTTTTTAATCAGTAAACAAAGAAGGTATGTCTGAAAATATAAAGGCAAGCGAGATTTCGGACGTGCTGCGGATGCAGCTCGAGGGAATCGACACCGACCTTCGGTTCGAAGAAGTCGGCACGGTGCTTCAGGTCAGCGACGGCGTCGTCCGGATCTACGGCTTGCAGAATGCTGAGGCCAACGAACTGTTGGAGTTCGACAACGGCATCCGGGCCGTGGTGATGAACCTCGAGGAAGATAACGTCGGCGCCGTGCTGCTGGGCCCGACGGATCAGATCCGCGAAGGAGACACCGTGAAACGCACCAAGCGCATCGCGTCGATCAACGTCAGCGAGGCGATGCTCGGTCGCGTGATCGACCCGCTCGGCAATCCGCTGGACGGCATGGGACTGATCGGCGGCGAAACGATCGAAATGCCGCTGGAACGCAAAGCGCCGGGCGTTATTTTCCGGCAGCCGGTGAACCAGCCGCTGCAAACCGGACTGAAAGCCGTCGACGCGATGATCCCGATCGGCCGCGGACAGCGCGAACTGATCATCGGCGACCGCCAGACCGGAAAAACGGCTATCGCCATCGATACGATCCTGAACCAGAAAAGCAATTTCGAAGCGGGCGACCCGATCTACTGTATCTACGTAGCCATCGGGCAAAAAGGCTCGACCGTAGCCACGATCGTCAACACGCTGCGTGAAAAAGGAGCGATGGACTATACGGTCGTCGTGGCCGCTACGGCTTCCGACCCGGCCGCCATGCAATATTTCGCACCGTTCGCCGGGGCCGCCATCGGCGAATACTTCCGCGACACGGGACGCCACGCGCTGGTCGTTTACGACGACCTGTCGAAACAGGCGGTAGCTTACCGCGAAGTATCGCTGATTCTCCGCCGCCCGTCGGGCCGCGAAGCGTATCCGGGCGATATCTTCTACCTGCACTCCCGTTTGTTGGAACGCGCCGCGAAGATCATCAACCAGCAGGAAGTGGCCGAGCAGATGAACGACCTGCCGCCCAGCCTGCAAGGCAAGGTCAAAGGAGGCGGTTCGCTGACGGCGCTGCCGATCATCGAAACGCAGGCGGGGGACGTAGCCGCCTATATCCCGACCAACGTCATTTCGATCACCGACGGTCAGATCTTCCTCGACACCGACTTGTTCAATCAGGGAAACCGCCCGGCTATCAACGTCGGAATCTCTGTATCGCGCGTCGGCGGTAACGCGCAGATCAAGGCGATGAAAAAGGTAGCCGGCACGCTGAAAATCGACCAGGCCCAGTACCGCGAACTGGAAGCGTTTACGAAGTTCGGCGGCGACATGGATCCGGTGACGGCGCTGACGATCGACAAAGGACAGAAAAACACCCGTCTGCTGGTACAACCGCAATACTCGCCGATGCCGGTCGAACAACAGATCGCCGTACTGTACTGCGGTACGCACGGCCTGCTGAAAGACGTTCCGCTGGATCGGGTGCAGGATTTCGAAACGGCATTGATCAACAACCTGCTGGGCAGCGAAACGCTCGCCACGCTGAAAAAAGGCATCATCAACGACGAGGTAACCGCCAAAATCGAGGAAGTGGCTGCAGCAGTCGCCTCGGCACTTAAAAAGTCATAAGTCATGGCATCGCTGAAAGAGGTCAAGGGAAGAATCGCGTCGGTCAACAGTACGCTGAAAATCACGTCGGCCATGAAAATGGTAGCGTCGGCCAAGTTGCACCGCGCGCAGGGAGCCATCGAAAACATGCTCCCCTACGAGCGGAAGCTGAACGGCATCCTCTCGGGATTCCTGTCGGCCGAAGGTTCGGTCAGTTCTCCCTTTGCCGAAAAGAGGGAAGTGCAGCGGGTGGCTATCGTGGCCGTTTCGTCAAACTCGTCGCTCTGCGGTGCATTCAACGCCAATGTCGCTAAAAAACTGCACGAAACGATCGCCTCTTACGGCAAGCTGAAACGGGAAAACATTCTGATCTTCCCGATCGGGAAAAAAATCGCCGAAGCGACCCGCAAAGAGGGTTTCGAACCGCAGGGCGATTACCAGAAAATGGCTGAGAAACCGACTTACAAAGAAACTTCCGATCTAGCCGCCCGGTTGATGAAAATGTTCGCAAATCACGAGATCGACCGCGTCGAACTGATATACAACCATTTCAAAAGCACGGCCGTACAGGTGCTGACGCGCGAGGAATACCTGCCGATCGACACCGAACAGCAGAAAGGGAAAGGTCTGAGCACGGATTATATCGTCGAACCGGATCGCGAGACGGTCGTCAACACGCTGATCCCGCAGGTGCTGGGGCTGAAAATTTTCACCGTGTTGCTGGATTCGAACGCCGCCGAGCATGCCGCCCGGACAATCGCCATGCAAATGGCGACGGACAATGCGATCGAACTGATCCAGGAACTTACGATCCAGTATAACAAGACACGTCAGCAGTTGATTACGAACGAACTGCTCGATATGATGGGAAGCGAAATCGGCAACGACTGATTTTTCGACATCGCACACCCGACAAAAACGCCTTCATGCGATGAAGGCGTTTTTTATTACCCGAAAAAGCTTCGTATACACGCTGCCGACACAGTGATCGCCCCCGGCCGATCATGTTTAGCAACCGGGACGATCCCGTCGCTGCCGACCGCTTCGAATTATCGATCTTCATTTTACCCCCTAAACATCATAAGAGAAGTTCCGGCTGTCCGCCCATCTCGGAGTCGCTATAGGGGCGAAAAACGAGCCGGGTGGTAGATTTCGAACCGGAATTTCAGCCGAATAACCCCCCGCACATTTTCCGGAAAGAACATCGGCCTCAACCGGAAGTGATTTAGAACGCACTTTAATAAAAATTTTTAGTAAAAGTTTCGGCGATGTTTTGGCTTTTCTGGCATATTTTATATAAATTTGTATTTAAGCTGTGGAGTGTGGCTAATTGAAAATTTTAACTATCAGTTTGTATGTCCGGGAAATCCGAAAAAAAAGAGCATCAGAAAAAAATTATAGGGCTTAGCCGTAAAGGACTCATTTTAACTGTCATAGCGGCGGTTGCCGTCGGAGCGAGCATCACGATCGGATTGAACAGAGTTTACATGCAGAGTTCGACGGACGAGTCGTGCCAGTCGTGCCATGTGCACCCTCAGGCGGATAAAAGCTGGAAACTGTCGTCGCACCACAACAGCAAAAGCGGCGTAGTGACCGGTTGCGCCGAATGCCACCTGCCCCCGAAAGGCTCTTTCAAGCATTTCACGGCCAAAGCGCGGACCGGTTTGAAAGATTTGTGGGCCTACTGGACGAAAGACAGTTCCGAATTCGACTGGGAAAGTAAAAAAGAACTGGACCACGCCGTCACGATCGTCTACAACGAATCATGCAAGGAGTGCCATCAGCAGTTGTTCCCGTCGCGGCTCAGTCAGGAAGGTATCACCGCCCACCTCTACTACGAAGAAAACGAAAAGAAACTCGACCTGCAGTGTATCAGTTGCCATCTGGACGTAGGCCATTACGATCCGAACTATACGCATGCGAAAATGCAGGGCATCCCGCAGCCCGAAGCGAAAAAAGGCGAACCGTTCACCGAAGCGGCTACCGTAACCGCATTCGAGAATTTTACCGAAACCATCCCCGGTACGACCGTATCGTTTGACATGAAAGCGATCCCCGGAGGAACTTTCGCAATGGGCAGCCCGGACGACGAACCGTTCCGCAGGGACGACGAAGGCCCCGTAAAAAAAGTGACCGTTTCGCCGTTCTTTATCGGCGAAACCGAAGTGACCTGGGATCAGTACTGGGCTTTTTACGCCGAGACCATGTCGGAAGGACGCACGCCGCCGGAAAAGGTTTACGCCAACAATTCGAACCCGGAAGTAGACGCGATCAGCGGCCCGACCCCGCCGTTCGGCATCCCCGACCAGGGTTGGGGCAGCGGCAACCGGCCGGCCATCACGATGACCCATTACGCGGCCGAAACGTTCTGCCAGTGGTTGTCGAAAAAAACCGGCAAGAAATACCGTCTGCCGACCGAAGCCGAATGGGAATACGCGACGCGCGGCGGAACGGAAACGCCCTACTTCTTCGCCGGCGATCCGAAGAAACTCTCCGATCAGGGCTTCTGGCGGAAATTCTTCGACGCCGACACGACCAACATAAACCGTTACGTCGTCTATACAAAAAACAGCAAGAACAAAACCCAGGAGCCGTCGTTCGTACAAGCCAACCCGTTCGGGCTTAAAAATACGCTCGGCAACGTAATGGAATACTGCTCGGACTGGTATGCCGAAGACGCCTACGCGAAAATGCCCGACGGCGCAGTCGATCCGAAAGGCCCCGCATCGGGGAAAGAACACGTAGTGCGCGGCGGTCAGTTCTCCGACGACGCGGCGGATCTGCGATCGGCCGCCCGCGGACATACCGAGCACGACAAATGGCTGAAAACCGATCCGCAAAATCCGAAAAGTATCTGGTGGTACTCGGATATCCGCAGCATCGGGTTCCGGGTCGTATGCGAACCCGCCGAGGGTCAGCAACCGTAATCGTCAGAGCTTGTCCGACAAAAAAGAAACCAAATCAATAAAACCTAAACATTAACTATTATGAGCAAGGATAACAAAATTACCAGAAGGGAATTCCTCTCCTATTCGGCAGTGGCCGGCGTAGCCGGAGCGCTGGGCTTTTCACCGCTTCTTTCCTCGTGCGGAAACAGCAAAAAGACGGCTTACGTACCGTTGAAAGCGCCCGGGGAATATTACATTCCGGAATTGCCCGACAAAGCGGCCGACGGAAAAGAACTGAAAGCCGGCGTGATCGGCTGCGGCGGACGCGGTTCGGGAGCGGCCGAGAACTTTCTGGCGGCCGCCAACGGAGTTACGATCACGGCGCTTGGCGACGTATTCGACGACCGTCTGCAGGGATTGAAAAACACGCTGAAAGACAAATACCAGATCGAAGTAGCCGACGACAAATGCTTCACCGGTTTCGACGCCTATAAAAACGTGATCGATTCCGGCGTAGACGTGGTAATCATCGCCACGCCACCGTTTTTCCGTCCGGAACACTTCAAATACGCCACCGAAAAAGGGGTACACAGTTTCCTCGAAAAACCGATCTGCGTCGATCCGGAAGGTTACCGCACCGTAATGGCCGCGGCCAAGCAGGCCCAGGCCAAGGGGCTGTGCGTTATCACCGGAACGCAGCGTCACCATCAACGCCCCTACGTAGAATCGTATAAAAAGGTGCAGGAAGGTCTGATCGGCGAAATTACCGGCGGCAACGTCTACTGGAATCAGCCGATGCTGTGGTACCGCAACCGTGAAAAAGGTTGGTCGGACATGGAGTGGATGATCCGCGACTGGGTGAACTGGAAATGGCTTTCCGGAGACCATATCGTTGAACAACACGTTCACAATATCGACGTATTCAACTGGTTCTCGGGTTATAAGCCGAAACGAGCCACCGCTTTCGGAAGCCGCCAGCGCCGCGTGACGGGGGATCAGTACGACAATTTCAGCGTAGATTTCGAATACGACAACGGCGTTCATATGCACAGCATGTGCCGCCAGATCGACGGCTGCGATTCCAACGTCAGCGAATTCATCCAGGGAACCAAAGGTTCGTGGAGCAGCACCGATTTCGCGATCCGCGACTTGCAGGGCAACATCGTATGGCAGTACGACAGCGCGACCGAGGATGCCGCCCACCAGCAAAACGACCCGTACACGCTGGAGCATGTCAACTGGATCTCCTGCATCCGCAACAATACCCCGATCGTACAGGCCGAAGAGACCGCCACATCGAATATGTGCGCCATTATGGGCCGGGAATCGGCTTACACCGGCAAGTCGGTCTCTTGGGACGAAATGACGGCATCGCCGCTGAACCTCACGCCTGCCAAGATGGAACTCGGCCCGATGGACATGAGCATCTATACCGTTCCCGTCCCGGGCACAGGCAAATAGAACGAACTCCGGCGATCCGGATTCCGGCAATAAAACGGGTATATACATCTATACCCGTTTTTATTCGTTCCGGGAGACAACCTGAAACAAGATGAAACTCATCGATGCCGAACTGTTGAACCGTACCTCCGCCCAGGCCAGAACGGACGACCGTCTCCGAAAGAATTATAACTTTCACGAACGGCCGGACGATCCGGTAAACCGGCTGTTGAATGCGCTCGAACCGGGCAGCTACTTGCCGGCGCACCGCCACCTGAATCCTGCCAAGGACGAGGCGATCGTGGTATTGCGCGGCAGCGTCGCCTCGTTCATTTTCGACGACCGGGGCGAAATTGCCGAATGTGCCGTGATCGACCCGCAGCAAGGCGTTTACGGATTCGACATTCCGGCCGGCGAGTGGCATAGCCTGTTGGTGCTCGAAAGCGGTACGGTCGTCTACGAGGTGAAGCCCGGCCCGTATATCCCGTTGCAGGAGTCCGACCTGGCGCCCTGGACGCCGCGCACCGGCGACGCCGAAGGGATCGGTCGTTACCTGAAACGATTGCAGGACGAATTATCGAACCGAAACAAACAATCAAAAATATGAAAAGAAGAGACTTTTTACGGGCGACGCTGGTCGGCGGAGCCGTCGCAGCGGTCAGTCCGCTGAACATGCTCGCAGGATGCGACAGCACTAAAAAGAAAAAAACGGAACTGAAACTCTCGTTCCAGGAAGGAACCGCTCCCGGTGAAACGCTGGAGCAGAAATTCGATTTCATGGAACAGAACGGCGTGGTCGGCTTCGAACCCGGCGGAGCCGGCTTGGCCGCACGGGTCGGCGAACTGCAAAAACTGCTGCAAGGACGCAACATCAAGGTCAGCGCGATCTGCGCCGGTTTCCAGGGCTTCATTCTGTCGGAAGACGAAGCCGTGCGGCAACAGTTCGACCAAACGATGCGCGAGATCATCGCTGCGGCCGGCGAACTCGGCTCGACGGGCGTCATCATGGTTCCGGCTTTCAACGGGCAGGTTCCCGCAATGCCGCACACGATGGACACCCGCAATTACTTGGTAGACCAGCTCCGCCAGTTGGGCGATTACGCGGTACAGTGCGGCACGACCGTCATTCTCGAACCGTTGAACCGCAACGAGGCATTCTACCTGCGCCAAGTGGGCGACGCCGCCTCGATCTGCCGCGATGCGAAACATCCCGCCGTGAAATGCATGGGCGACTTCTGGCACATGACTTTCGAAGAACCTTCCGACTACGGGGCCTTCTTCTCCGCCGGCGAGCACCTGCAACACGTACACATCGCCAGCCGCGGCACCCGCAACACGCCCGGCGAAGACGGCGACGTAGACAACTACGTGGACGGCTTCCGCGCCCTGAAAGCGATGAATTACCCGAATTACGTCAGCTTCGAATGCGGCTGTAAAGGAGACAGGACGCAGAGCGTTCCGGCTGCGCTGAAACTGATCCGCGAACAGTGGGACATGGCCTAAACCGGTCGGTTCCTCGCACTGATTCGGGAATTATTTTCTTTTTCTGAAAAATAATTCCGATCTCATTTCCAAATAAAAGCCTTACAATAAGCATATTGTAAGGCTTTTGTCGTTTACGCACCGGAATAGATTGAGAAAAACATGGTACTTTGTATTGCAAAGTATAATTTTATTCCATATATTTGTCGTATCCATTCAAATATCGTTTAATCTCAAAAAAGCGACATCATGAAAAAGACCGTAAACGTAAACATAGGAGGCGCTCCGTTCATCGTGGACGAAGACGCCTACGGCATGCTGAAAAAATACCTGAACGAAATCGAAATCCGTCTGGACGGCGTAGACGACAAAGAGACGATGCAGGACATCGAGATACGGATCGCCGATATTTTCAACGGCGCGATTTCGGCCCAGTCGCAAGTCGTGGACGCGGCGCTGGTCAAACGGGCGATCGCGATCATCGGCAGCGCCCGCGAGTTCGGGGAACCGCGCCGCAGTCTCCCGGACCAAGAACCCGGACCGGGACCCGATCGGCAGCGCCGGCTTTACCGGAGCCGCCGTGAGAAGATCATCGGCGGCGTATGCGGCGGTATCGCCGAGTACTCGGAAATCGATCTTACGTTGGTCCGGGTCCTTATGGCGCTGTTCATCATTTTCGGAGTCGGCCTGATGGTCTACATCGTCATGTGGATCATCATCCCGCTGGAACCGGCAAAACAAGAGAACTATAACGAATACAGGAGGTAAGGCCATGACAGAACTGAATATAGACAATATCAAGGCCCAGATGCGGAAAGGGATCCTGGAGTATTGCATCCTGTCGATCATATCGCGCAACGACGCCTATGCTTCATCGATCATCGCCGAGCTGAAGGCCGCCGAAATGATCGTGGTGGAAGGGACGCTCTATCCGCTGCTCACCCGGCAGAAAAACCAGGGGCTTCTTTCGTACCGCTGGGAAGAATCGCCGCAAGGACCGCCCCGCAAATATTATTCGATCACGCAGAAAGGCCGAGAATGCCTCGAACAACTCGACATCGCATGGAGTGAACTGATCTCGCAGATCCGGATCATCCGCGACGGAAACCGTTAAAACCCGACAGCCATGAACAACACGATCAATGTCAGCATCGCCGGCATCGCTTTTATCCTCGAAAACGAAGGATACCGGCTTTTGAAAGACTACCTGGTACGGATCGAGGTAGGATACAAAGGAAATCCGGACGGCCCCGAAATCCTGTCGGATATCGAAGCCCGCATCAGCGAACTGATCCTGAACGAACAGGACGCCGACACGGTGGTCACCGCCGAGCGAATCCGTACCATTATCGGCCAACTGGGTCTGCCCGACGGCATGGATACGCGCACGCCGGCAGACAACATTCAGGCAGACAGCGTTCCATCCGACAACTTCGCGCGACGGCTCTACCGCAACCCCGACGGAGCCAAACTCGGCGGCGTGTGCAACGGAATAGCCACCTATTTCCGGGTAGACCCGACCCTGGTGCGCCTGATTTTCTGCTCGCCGCTGTTGATCTTGGTCTGCATCAGCGTCATCCCGTTTCTGAATATGTTTTGCGGATTTTTCGGGGTGTTGATCGGCGTCAGTTCCCTGCTCTACCTGATCCTGTGGTTCTCGATCCCGAAAGCGCGCACGCCGCGCCAAAGGCTGGAGATGAGCGGGGAAAAAATCACCGCCTCGTCGATCCACCGTAACATCAGCGAAGATCTGAACAGCGCCCATCCTTCGCCGAAAAACGAACGGACGGCCTCGGTATTTTCCGAGTTGCTTTATGTTCTGGGCCGGGTATTGCTGTTTTGCATCAAGGCCTTCGTTCTGATCGTAGGCGGCATTCTGGCGCTGAGCATCATCGCAGCCGTCGTCGCCGTCATTTCATTCCTGATCGGCGGATCGATCGTCGGAATGCCGTTCCACATCGCCGGCACCCAGAGCGTCCTGCTGGTGATCCTGTTGCTGCTGGTGTTCGTCCTGCCGGTTTTCATCGTCATCTACCTGCTGATGAAACTGGTTTTCGACCTGCCGAGTCGGAAAACGACCCTGTCCGTGCTGTTCGGTATCTGGATTCTAATCCTGATCTATATCGGCGTATACGTCGTAAGGAATTACGACCGCTTGGAAGAAGCGGTGCGAAAAGACAACATCGAACTCTTTTTCAATGTAACCCGGAGCGTGACCGTCATCCCGACTCCGACGATCGTCAACGATACGGTGCGCGTCGAAACGGTTTCAATAGGCGACTCGACGGCCACCGACACCGTTCGCATCGAATATTATACGGAATAAAACGGAAAACGGGGGGCGCGTCGGCAGATCCCGACGGCCGACCCGACACAACCCAATAACTACCATCGGCATGGAAATCATCGAAAACGACAAACCCGGACGCAACCGAACGGTTGAAATAATCCGTCCGCGCAATCTTTTTATCGGGATCATCCTGATCCTCGCAGGCATCCTGTGGCTGCTGAACAACTTCGGGCTGCTATCCGACAGCGCATTCGAGCTGATCTTCTCCTGGCACATGCTGGTCGTTCTGATCGGAACCTACCTGCTTTCGCTGAGCCGGTGGATCCCGGGCGGCATCGTCACGGCGATCGGAATCCTGCTGCTGCTGGTCGACCGGCTGTGCCTGGATATCCCGTTCGAAAAGATCATTTTCCCCCTTCTTTTCATCTTCGCAGGAATTTTCTTTATTCTGAACTGCAGAAACCGGAATTAACGTTCCGGTTTCTTCTTTTCTTTCCGTTCAAAAAATCAGGCATCCAATGTGCAGGGGAATTGATTAATTACTATTTTTGTAACGGATAAAGATTGAACCGAAAAGGAGGAACGATTATGGAAGGAAAGAAATGCGTGGGTATTCTGACGTCGGGCGGAGACGCCCCGGGTATGAATGCGGCCATCCGTGCCGTGACGCGGGCGGCTATTTACAACGGATTCGACGTAAAAGGGATCATGAGAGGATACAAAGGCCTGATAACCGATGAGATCATTCCGTTCCAGACCCAGAATGTCAGCAACATCATCCAGCAGGGAGGAACCATCCTCAAAACTGCGCGCTGCGAGGAGTTCCGGACGCCGGAAGGCCGGAAGATCGCTTACGACAACATCATAAAGCACGGCATCTCGGCGCTGGTCGTAATCGGCGGGGACGGGTCGCTGACCGGAGCGCGGATTTTCGCTTCCGAATACAATTTCCCGATCGTAGGAGTGCCGGGAACGATCGACAACGACCTGTTCGGCACCGATACGACCATCGGGTACGATACCGCTCTGAACACCATCGTAGAATCGGTCGATAAGATCCGCGACACGGCGACCTCGCACGAACGCATTTTCTTCATCGAGGTCATGGGCCGCGAAGCCGGATTCCTCGCGCTGAACGGAGCCATCGCTTCGGGAGCCGAAGCGGCCATCATCCCGGAAATCGCGACGGAAGTCGACCAACTGGGCGAATTCATCCAACAGGGATTCCGCAAATCGAAGAACAGCAGCATCGTCCTGGTGGCCGAAAGCGAACTGACCGGCGGCGCCATCGGACTGGCCGAACGGGTCAAGAACGAATTTCCGCAGTACGATGTCCGCGTAACGATCCTGGGACACATTCAGCGCGGCGGTTCGCCGTCGGCCAGCGACCGGATTCTGGCGAGCCGGCTCGGAGAAGCCGCCATCAACGCCCTGCTCGAAGACCAGCGCAACGTAATGGTCGGCATCCAGAACGATGAACTGGTTTACATCCCGTTCAGCAAAGCGATCAAAAACCAGAAACCGATCAAACGGGAGCTGTTGAATACGCTGAGAACGCTTTCGATCTAAACCGGAACGGGAGACGGCTGTTCCGTCTTAAACATACAGGCAGCCGGCCCTTCTTCCGAAGAGCCGGCTGCCCTGCTTATAAAACAAAACATCATGGCACACACGCACAATCATTCGGTCGATCACCTGAACCGGGCTTTCATGCTGGGCATTCTGCTGAATCTGGTTTTCGTAGCCGTCGAGTTCGGCGCGGGACTCTTTCTGGACTCCGTCGCCCTGATCTCCGACGCGGGGCACAACCTGAGCGACGTCGTCAGCCTCGTCCTATCGCTGCTGGCATTCCGGCTCGCCCGGCTGAAACCGACCCCGAAATACACTTACGGATACAAAAAAAGCACGGTGCTGGTCTCGCTGCTGAATGCATGTATCCTGCTGGTGGCCGTCGGCGTCATCTTTGCCGAAAGTATCGACAAGCTGAAAAATCCGACTCCGATCGCCGGGGGCAGCGTCGCCTGGGTCGCCGGCGTGGGAATCGTCATCAACGCCTTTACCGCATGGCTATTTCTGAAAGACAAGGAGAAAGATCTGAACGTCAAAGGCGCCTACCTGCACATGGCGGCCGATACGCTGGTTTCGGTCGGCGTACTGATTTCGGGCATCGTCATCAGTTTTACGGGATGGTACGTCATCGACCCCATCATCGGCATGGTGATCGCCGTAGTCATCCTGATCTCGACCGCGCATTTGCTGCACGACAGCCTGCGTCTGTCGCTGGACGGCGTCCCGACCGGGATCGACAGCGAGCGGATCCGGAAAGAGATCCTCGATGCGGACCCCGGAATCGCAAACGTCCACCACCTGCACATCTGGGCCATCAGCACGACCGAGAACGCCCTGACAGCCCACATCGCCGTTCGCGACACGGAACAAATTCCAGCGCTCAAGCACCGGATCAAACACCTGCTCGAACACACGGGAATCACCCACGCCACCCTGGAATTCGAACGGCCGGAAGAGACGTGCGACGACCCGGGATGCAATCCTCCCTGCTGATATCGGAACCGGAATGTCTTTTTTCGGCCGGAAATCCGAGCAAAACATCGTCGCAGTCCGAATTATTTCTATCTTTACGATGAAATCATCGTTAAACCCGAATATATAAAAAGCGCTATGAAGAAACTTCTGATCGCGGCGTTCCTGCTGGCGGCCGTTCCTTTCTCTTCGTTCGGATGGAACAAATTGGGCCACGACATTTCGGCGGCCATCGCACAACAAAACATGACAAAAAAAGCGAAAAAGAACATCGCCAAATACCTCGAAGGACACGACATCATCTATTACGCCTCGTGGATGGACTACCTCGGCTACGTTACCAAAAGCGGCTACTCGAACGAATGGTTCGACCATTGCGTTCCGGTCAACAAGGATTTCGAATATGCGGAAGGCGACTTCCCAGGCGATGCGCTGATGGCCGTAGAAAAAGCGATCGACCGGATGAAGGATGGCAAGTACAAGAGCATGGACGATTCGACCGTATTGCTGCTGATCAAACACCTGGTTCACTTCCTGCCCGACATGCACTGTCCGGCTCACGTCATTTACAATTACCGCCCGTCAAACTACTGGCTGAAAGTGGACGGCGAGGCGATTCTGTTCCACAGCGTATGGGACGACATGCCTTCGCTCGGCCCCCACGCATGGAGCGTTACGGAATGGTGCGAACAACTGGATCGCTGTTCGAAAGCCGAAAAGGCCGAAATGGTCAGCGGGACTCCCAGGGAGTGGGTGAGCGACAATGCCCGCAACTGCATCGTCGCCTACGACATCGTAAGACCCGACACGGAACTTTCCGCCCCGGAACGCTACGAAGGCAACCTGCTGGCCGAAAAGCAACTGCTCAAAGGCGGCTACCGGCTGGCTTACGTACTGAACCTGATTTTCGGATAAAGCGTCTGGAAACCGGTGCGCCGCATCCGGCAATCCGGCGCGCAATCATTCCATATTCGATATAAACAAATAACAACCAGCCTATTGTGTGCAACACCCCTTCGGCACGCGCCAAATAAAGCCGATATTTTTTGCGGATTTGTTTTTTTTGGTTATCTTTGTACCACAATACCGCGGGGTGGAGCAGTTGGCAGCTCGTTGGGCTCATAACCCAAAGGTCGGAGGTTCAAGTCCTTCCCCCGCTACTAAGACAGACAAGGCTCTCATATATGAGAGCCTTGTCTGTCTTATGAAAGTATTACGAGATCTTTGATTTGAACCGGCGCCTCGTTTACCTGAGAATCTTATGTAGAATTCGATTGCAAAATTACTCGGCTCGTGAGGAGACAATCTCTTCCTTACGATATACTGATCGTTATAAACCCCGTTTATCCTTTCGAAATCTTTCAAGATGTATTTCCCTGTCGAAACGTCCATAACGCTCCAGAGATCGTCTTTCAGAATCAGAACATGATTTTCGGGAGGTAAGTCTTGGCGACTCCCCCTACCCACCCATCCGAATAGTAAGGATTGGTTATCCGGTTATCCATCCCGTCGTAAACGGGCGGTATCAATATCTCCCCTTAGCATTCATCAAACCGAATCTTTTACCGTCATACGGATCGCCGTCAACGACGATATAGTAATTGCCGTTCTCATCCGGGATATAAGTATATATAAAAGGCGTTATTTCACCGCTGCTCAACACCAGAGCCTACATGTCGTCGAAGTCCTGTATAATGCCCAGCCCATTCTTGTAAAAATCAATGTCCTTATATATCGGCGGAATGATTTCGATATAGTCTATGTCGATTGCGGCCTGGGGGCAGAGTTCGATGATCCTGCTCGACGGCACTTACTACATCTTCTCCAGACGGATGTTCGGCATGACGAATTTCAGAGACTGGACGAATAAGTTTTACGCTTTTTCGAAAACAGGGAAAAACTCTCAGAAACCGACATCCTGCAAGTATTTAACAGCTTATTACTATTTGCATTGTCAGAACGATACGCTCGTCGCCCGAATAGGTAGCCGCAAAGGAGCCAGAACCCTGTATTCCGACAAACGCGGACAGAGCTGGAACCTTTCGGGAAAGCAGAGTCTCTGTTCAAGGAAAATATTACGTATCCAATTTTCTGGGACACGTGCGCGGACATTCGACCCTGTACAAAATAGAAGATCCCCGAAGCATGAACATCTACACGGGAGACAGACCGAAAGCCGACAAACTCATCGACCAGAGAGAGTGCAAATCGACCGAAGGCATGAAAAAATGGCTGGACATCATCGGGCGCCCACGAACCATGGAATTGTTCTCTTCCTTCGTCCGGAACAACCGGCTGTTGCACCTCTTCGGACGACAACGACGTGTATATATGCCAATCGGCGGACGATGATTCCGTGATCGACGAAACGAAAAACAGCCGCCTCCAGCATGTCTATCGCTTTAAAATTCCGATGCACAACAATCCGTGGATAAAATTCAGCCGGACGAACTACCGCCAGTTAAATCTGCACACGGACCCAAACGATGTCGGCGTCATTATGGAAATTCCCCCCTCCACGATCTTCGTACACTATATTATCCGCAAAAACAGGCGACTTGCGAATTCTTAATGCAAAATAAGAGTATAGCATAATTACAGCTTTTCGCCGACCGATCGACCGCTAACGCAAAAAATCGATACCGTCCGGCAAAAGGCCGGCTAACCCTTTTCCCGAGAATATTCCCTGTCCGCAGCCGGTGTAGTACGTATTTTGCATGTCTTCATGCAGAATTATTCATTAATAAAATAAAACAGCCATGAAAGAGAATTGTAACACATGCGATCCTTGTGAGGAAAATTTCTGGAACGAAGTAAAAGAGATCGTCGACAACGTGAAAAATTACACGAAGAAAGACCACGAAGAAAAAAAGAAAGAGGTGCAGGACGCTTTTTCCGAAGAAGAAAGCAAAAACGGCAAATAACTGCCCACGCAAAAACGGCAACAAAGCTTTCCCTCAGGGAGAACAAACTTACCGGGCCAAAACAAAAGAAGAAGGAACGTTTTCACGTTCCTTTTTCTTTTGAGCCACAAGTGGGACTCGAACCCACGACCTTTTCGTTACGAATGAAATGCTCTACCGACTGAGCTATTGTGGCAAATCCAAACGATCGTGCTCCCACAACCGGATTTAGCGAGTGCAAATTTCGTAAAATTAATCGAATTATCCGCAAAATCTTGCGACTTTTTTACCTCGCCACCGCTCTTTTTCCCGAAAAATCCGAAACAAGAAGACCGACGATCGTTTATCCGACACGATCCTTTGCTATTCGGCCAACAATTTCTGCAACATAACGGGCTCGTCCGTCGTAATATAAGTAACGCCTTTACCGATCAACCATTTCATATTCGGCTCGTCGTCGACGGTCCAAACATTGACTTCCAACCCCAATTGTTTCGCTTCGTCGAACCACTCTTCATGGGCCCGCATCGCACCTATATGATAATCCAATCCGGTATACCCCTTGTCGGAGAGCTGTTTCGGGGTCAGATCGCTGCCAAGATAAGCCACCTTCGCTTTCGGCGACAACGCGATCAGGCGCTCGCAGACATTTTGACTGAACGAAATATATTCGACCAACTTATCCATCTTGTTTTTTTTCACCAGTTTCAACACAGCATCGACTGCCGCCGCCTCCTTCTCCTGGGTATTATGCGACTTGATCTCGATAATCAATTTCGTATGTTTCTGTTTACGCGCAATCGCAAGAAGCTCGTCCAGCGTCGGAATTGCTTCTCCGTTCGATAATTTGCAATCTTTCAAAGCCGCGTATGTGCTTTCGTCGATCCGCTTCCCGTCGATCGTCGGATCATGATGCACGACGACGACTCCGTCCGTCGTAATATACACATCGCATTCCGATCCCCTGGCTCCGATCTCAATCGCCTTTTTCAACGACGCGACCGAATTCTGAGCGGAACCCTCCGCCTTCCAATACCCCCGGTGCGCAACCACTTCCGTCGCAGGCTTTGCCCCGGCACCGACGATACCACACATAGCCACAACACTTAATAAAATCTGTTTAATTCCCATTTTATGCTTTTGTTTATGTTCTATTCAGAGAGTAAATATAATGATTATAGCGAAAATAATCAACAACGCCTAAAATAAAAGAAACGGAAACCCGTTGGTTTCCGTTTCTTTATCATGTAGACGATCGACTTATTCGGGAGATTCGTAGCCCGGATTCTGCCAGTTCGTCCCGGTAAGTTTATACATCTTATTCACTTCGTCCGTAGGCAACGGGAAAAGCAGATAAGTATCCGCATTCGATTTGCGTTCGCTGACAACGAACCGTTTATAAGTAAACGTACCGTCACTATCGTTCTTGGTCGCCCGCATACCCGTTACGACCGTCTCTGCTTCGTCAAGGATCTTCCAACGCCGAATATCGTAGAAACGAAGCGGTTCAAAAGCGAATTCCACCCGACGTTCATTCCAAACTCTATCCCTGAACACATCTCTGCCCGTAGTATATTCGTCTCTGACACCCGGCATACCGGCTCTCGCACGAACTACATTGACAGCCTCTACGGCAGACATGGCAGGCTGTCCGCTATATCCTTCTACCTGCTGAGTCGGGCTATAAGCTTCATTGGCCGATTCTGCGAAGTTCAGATAAAGCTCTGCCAACCGGAATCTCCGTATATATCCGATAACAGGCGTTTCATAAGATGAAGTATGTTTGTCGTACTTTCTCATGTAATAACCCGTTCTCGTATTCCGAATGGTCGTTTTATCAATTGCGCAGGAACTGTCTTTCGGCGCATTGTCATAAATCTTCACGAGTTCTTCCGGATCGTCCCAATGGCGCTGTGCCCCATTGAAATAAATGGATTGATAGAAACGGGGATCGCGGTTCTCATAAGGATTCTGATCGTCGTATCCGGCAGCTTCATTGAAGTTCGGTTGCAAATGAGAGTCATCCTTATAATATTTGCCATCCCTTGTTTTCTTAAGAATCGGGTGTCCATCGGCCGTTTCATAAGAGTCGATCAACTCCTGTGTCGGGCTGATTCCGGCAGAAGACTGTTTGGGATTAGTCGGAAGACCGTAACCATTCCAAACCGAAATCCCGGCAACACCGTAAATCGTTTCCTTGTCACTCGGACGGTCGTAATCGTACGGAGTGAAGAAATAATAATCATAAGCGCCCTTCGAATCGGTCTCGATGATCGGCAGACGGGTAAACAACGAATAATCGTGAGCCAGACATTGGTCGAGCGCTTCCTTCGTAATTTTAGCGGCATCCTCCCAGGTATAAGGATTTCCTTCTTCATTTTTGTGAAGCGGACTTACAGCCAGCATAATCGCTTCCGAACGGATAGCATAGGCCAATGCGCGGTGCATCATATTGGCATAGTTCGAGCCCAATACCCAACGGAATCCTTTGCTCGTATAAGACATATCCTCGGCTCCCGGAGCTGCAAGAGCATCATCGGTATCCTGCAGAATCTGCTTAACGATTTCCCAGACTTTAGCACGCCTGTCGGAAGAAAAATCGTGATCATAAGAATATGGCTCCGTAATCAACGGAACACCGCCGTAATCTCTGATTAGCGTCAAATAATAATAAGCGCGTAATGCCTTGGCTTGAGCGATCCAGCCTTTCTTTTCCTCCTCCTGAGCATAGGCGGTCGCATTCGGCAATGCCTGAATAAAAACATTGCAATAACGGATTCCGACAAACGCATTGCCCCAAGATCCTCCCAGCGGCCATTGAGTAGCACTGACCAAACCAGAGTACCAGTAAGTAACTCCAGAATTTGCCAGGTAATCATATGCGTCCTGCGCATCGTCCGTATAAGATATCACTCCAAAATTCGGACCGGAAACGTAATTATAGCAAGTATTCAGATAACCGATCGTTCTGTTCCGATCCGACCAGATACTCTCGTAACTGATACGTCCGTCATCCGGCAGATCGAGTGCATCCTTGCAAGAGGAAAGCCCTCCGGCAACAAATGCTGCAAAAAGAAGATATATATGTTTTTTCATACAATTTTTTTTTACTCGTTAAAAGAACTTTTACTGGTTAGAAAAGAACACTGACACCTACGTTATAAACACGGTAGGCAGGAATGGTATACAAACCGCCGTATTCCGGTTCAATATCCTTGTTTTTCATGCGGCCCCAGGTAACCAGGTTCTGTCCGCTAAGCGAGAACCGAATTTTATCCGCAGAAATCTTCTTCGATACATTCAACGGCAATGTATAAGCGATCTCCACATTCTTCAACCGAAGGAATGCCCGGTCGTTCCAGTTATAGGAATTATTACGCATATCGCTCGAGGTCTGACTATTGGACAAAGCCGGAGCCGTAATCTCTTTCCCTGCGGCATACCTTTCAGGCGTCCAGGCGCCTTCATGCAACCGGGTATAGATCCCTTCGTAGTTAAGATGCCATGTACTCCTTTCGAATCCCCCCGTTCTGGCTACGCCCTGGAAAAGGAAGCTAAACTCCAGATTCTTGTATTTGAATCCGCCATTGAAAGCGTAGAATACCTGCGGTATGCCACCGTATCCGAAAGGAACCTGATCTTTCTCATCGATGATATAGTCTCCGTTTATATCCTTGAAGATCAAATCGCCGACCCTGGGAGAAGGCATGTTCCATCCGTAAGTACATTCGTAACGATCGATTTCTTCCTGCGAATTGAAATAACCATTACCGTTGCTATAATCAACCATCAATCCGAAAGAAGTTCCGAGCGGGAATCCTTCCTCTTTACGTCTGTAAGAATAGCTTTCACCCAGTTCGGTTTCGTCTTTGTAAATAACCTTATTACGGGCATAGCTAACCCAACCGCCTACATTAAAACTCCAGTCCGCATTGATCCGTTTGTAGTAGTTAGCCGACAGATCATAACCTTTGTTCTCGTAAACACCGACTTGCGTAGCAGGATAATTGTTGATGGGAATACCCTGATAACTCGGAATCGTCGAGGTCGCATGGATCAGCATATTATCCATCCGTTCTTTGAAATAGTCGAAAGAGAACGTAAACCCGTTGAACAATCCTACGTCGATACCGTAATTTTGTTTGAGCATCGTTTGTGCCTGAAGCAAAGCATATCCCTTTTTATTTTCCCATGTAGAATAAGCCAACACGGGAACCGAACCGCCAGTACCAAACTGGTTCTCATCCAAGTAACCATGACGTCCGTTCTGCAAATCGTCCTCGGCAGTACGTCCGTAAGAAGCACGGATTTTAAACTCGTTCAGCCATTTCACATTTTTCATAAAATGTTCGTTCGCCAGATTCCACGCGCCGGAAATAGCGGGCGTAGCGATCCAACGGCGATCGGGAGCGAACTGCTCGGTCGCAGAATAACCCAGATCGACTTTTACGAAATAACGGTTGTCATACCCATAGGCAGCTTCGACGCCGGACAACACCGTATTGAAAGGCAATACATTATTGTTCCTTCCCCAATCCGCCCTAGACAGATTCTGGTAGTAAATAAAAGCGGTAGCCTGTACATTATGTTTTCCGAAAGTACGCTGATAATCCAAATAAGCCCGATAATCCAAGTGATAATAAGAAGAATAACCTTTCCCGTAAATCAGTTCGGAATCTTTCGTCGTACCGATCGTTTCGAAAGCGAGCACGGACGGATCGTCGGTCGCTTTTCTTTTAACGAGTTCGTTATTCTGAATGGCGGTAAGAGAATTAAAACCATAGGTCTGGTAGGCAATATAGCCGCCTAATTTCAACCCTTTGGTCACGAAACTCAGATCCAGATCCAAACCGAACTGTGAATTAATGTTCACGCTGGTGGCTTTGTTATACCCCGTCCGGTTCAACACTTCGTAAATCGAATACTGATTCTTCTCTTCAACGACTATTTTTCCTCCAGGATCCAACATCGTTCCGTCTGTCGGGTCATATACGGCAGGCGTCAACGGACCGTAAACATTCGCTCCACGATAATACATATTTCGGAACAATGTCTGATCCACGTCATAAAAGAGACCCTCGCCCGGAGTACGATCACGTCTTACGGTACCGCTCAACCGAAGGTATGAGCTCAGGTATTTGTTCACCTTAATATCTACGTTCGTGCGGTAATTGAACCAGTTCGTATTGAACCCGGACTTATAACGTTCATTGGTCACTTTATACTGACCTCCCTGGTGCATGAAATTCACCTGTGTGAAATAAGTGAACTTATCCGAACCACCGGTAACGTTTACATTGGCCCGCGACATGGTAGTCAATTTCTTATAGAACATATCGCGCCAGTTGTTATCCGGATACAGATCCCTGTTTTCTCCGGAGATATAATTGGCGATGTCAAGAGACGAGTAAACAGGCGTTTTACCCAAGCTCGGATTATCGTTATAGGTAGCTTCGTTCTTTAATGTAGCATATTCCCACGAATGTAAGAATTTCGGAGAAATCGTCGGCTGCTGTACCGACTGATCATAAGAAACATCGATCCGAACCGGCCCCTTCTTACCTCGTTTCGTCGTAATTACGATCACACCGGCATTTCCCTTAACCCCGTACAAAGCCTGCGTAGAAGCATCTTTCAACAAAGTAATCGATTCGACCTCTTTTGCAGTCAGATAGCGCAAAACATCGTTACTATTATAAGAAGACATCACGCCATCGATCATAATCAACGGGGACTGCCACCCATTCTGCGGATTCGAAGCGCCGCGGATCAACATATTAACCGTCTCATTACCAAGCACAAAGTTATTTTCCCGTACCATCAAGTTGGTCACAAAACCGTTCATAGCAGCACCGAAACTCGAAACGGGAGCGGCTTCTATCGGAGTTCCTTTCACAGAGCTAACAGCTCCGGAGATCGCTCCCCGCCGTTGCTGAACGAAACCCATGTCGATAATCTCGTCGCTTTTCACAGCGTCGGGTTCCAATTTGGCATCGATTGTTTCCTTCTCTGCGATGGCCACCTTCTTATCTTTATAACCGAGATAAGAAAAAACGATATCCTTACTTCCATCGTCCACAGTCAGGATATAGGAGCCTTCAATATCTGTCGAAGTTCCGTTCTTTCCCGTCTCGGAATTAACGACCACTCCGGACAGCGGCTTGCCAAACTCGTCCGTTACGACACCCTTGATGGTATAGACGGTTGACGACTGCGCACTGATTTTAGCCCCGAATGCACTCAAAAACATGCATGTGAGCAACAGCGCTATTTTAATATTTACTTTATGTCTCATATTATTTATCATTTAATCGTTTACACAACCCGTAAATACTACCATCCGGGATTTTGCCATGCATGTCCGGTCAAAGTTTCCAACCGATTCTGATCGCTCAACGGAATGGGCACCCACAACCACTTATTGGAATAACAACGGCGGGGAGAGTTCCGAATATGCTTACGAGTGTAAGTATACATCGGCTTACCTTCCTTATCATCGCCCAACCATGAAATCTCCATAGCCGTCGGCCACTGATAATCCGACATATCTCCGTCGGGCCTCTGCCAACGACGCATATCGTCCAAACGGGTATCCTCCATCGCCATTTCGACACGGCGTTCATGTTTCAGATACAACAGAGCTTCGTCCTGCGTAAGACTTGTCGGCCAAGCCGGCATCCCCGCGCGGTCTCTGATTTCATTGACCAACGTCATACCTTCCTGGATATGACCGGCATTAATAGCGCATTCGGCAGTATTCAGAATAATTTCGGCCAAACGGAAAATTTTATACTTTACACTACCGCCTGCGTTCTCTCCTTCGGACGGCTTCAAGTATTTATTGAGATAGTAACCGGTACGCGTTCTCTGACGACGACTGCTATGGATACCGGTGTAATCGTCTTCCTTATTCGTCCAGATCGTTTTGGAACGGATGGCATTTCCGACATAATGAACTCCCGAACGACCGTCGATCTCTTCGTTTTTCCAGAAGGCGGTACGAACACACTCATTGTAAACGACCGTTACGTAGAAACGCGGATCCCTGTCCCCATAAGGATTCGAAACCTGATCGAAAATCGTATTTTCAGGATTAAAATTCGGTTTCAAATGCGTATTATCCCGGTAAGGCAACGCCAAATCGACAACCGGATAACTTTCCAAGGCAGTACTGCTGTTGTATTTTACATTTTCATACTGATCGACCAGTTCCTGCGTCGGCGTCAATCCGCACTTATAATATCCCTGGAAACCGATTCCGTTGATAAACCACATATCACCGCGGGCGCCACGATCTTGCCAAATCGTCTCCTTATCGTTCGGATTCGCATCATAACTCAATGTTGAACAGAAATATTCATGCATTGCCGCCGCAGCGTCGGAACCTTTTTTCCATTTCACCTGCCCTTTGGTAGCGAATACATCGTATTCGGACGGATTCTTGCACGTTTTATAAAGTTCATAGCTGTTCTCACGCAAACTAGCCAACGCTTCCTTATTGATCTGATAGGCCTCTTCCCAAGTCATCGCATCCAGCGCATTCGTCGCGTTCAGCGGGCTGGCGGCATAAAGCGAATAACGGGACTTAAGAGCGCAAGCCAACGCTTTCGTTACCCGGTTCGATTCTCCGCCGGTAGTAATTCTCCAAGGAACTGCCGGTTCCGCCAGCGCCGAATCGCAATCGGCAATGATAGACTCGACCAACTCACGGTAAGTAGATTTAATCGCATATTGTTCAAAATCATCCGTATAAGCAGTGGCAGTCTTTATAAGCGGAGCCATCGAACCGAAATAACGAATCAATTCCGCATAGAAATAAGCCCGCAACAAATAAGCCTCGGCTTTCCAACGGGCGCGGTTCTTCTCTTCGGTAACCGTTGCCGAATCGATATGAGTCAAAAAGATATTGCATTTACGCACGCCTTCATACAGATTGCCCCAACTGATATTACCGCTTCTTAACAACGGATGGTTGCTGGCCGAAGCCACTCCATTATAAGCCTGAGCCGAATATAATCCCGTTTCTACTTCTGCGTCCGCATCCCACGCATCATCCGACATGGCAACCGGAGTATTGGTAGTAAAATACCACTGTCCGATTCCTTTGTCTGTAACATAACTTCCACTGTAAATAGCATTCAGGTAAGCCCCGACTCTATCGTTATCCTTCCATATCGTGGACATGTCGATGTAACCAGCCGGAGCCATATCCAAAGCGTCCGAGCACGAACTCAATGCAACGACCGACGCTATAGCTGATAAAAATATATATTTCACTTTCATAATGAGAATTTTAGTAGCTTAGAATGTTACGTTAAATCCAAAGTTGAACGTCTTCACGATAGGATAACCGATCTGGTCCGTTTGTTCGGGGTCTGTCGTACTTGTTCTCAGACGATCCCACGTAACCAGGTTATCACCGCGGAAATACACTCTCAATTTATTAATACCGATTGCACGCAGAGCATTCGACGGCAAAGTATAACCCAATTCGATTGCTTTAAGACGGATAAAAGCACGGTCCATTACGAAGAAATCATTTTGGATCTTCGAGCAGGTTTCTCCGGTAGACAATCTCGGATAAGTGATCTTCTGCCCGGCAGCATAACGTTCGGCGGTCCAAGCGGTTTTGTGATACTTGAAGAAAGTACCCTGATAGATGTTCTCGTACACACCCTGACCGCTGTAATAGCTCGAATATTTACCTACCCCCTGAAGGAAGACCGTAAAGTCGAACCATTTGTAATTAAGAGAAACGTTGAGACCGTAAGATACGCGCGGCACTTTCGTGTAACCGATGGGCACCCGGTCTTTTTCGTCGATGATTCCGTCCCCGTTCTGGTCGATGTACTTGAAGTCGCCCAACTGGGGAGCCGTAGAAAGGTTGTAAGTAATTCCCTTGTGTTCGACGCCGTTCTCGTCTACATATCCTTCCGTATACTTGTCCAATTCTTCCTGAGTATTGAAATACCCGTTGCCGTTGCTCCAGTCGATCTTGTAACCGAAAGTCTGATCGAGCGACTGCCCCGTAGTACGGTACTTGTAATAATAACCGTCCGCATAAGGCACTTCATCCCAGAATTTCACTTTATTGTGGTTATAACTGAAATTACCCTTTACAGAAAGGAACAGATCCTTGTTGAAAGACTTGTTGTAGTTAACTTCAATTTCATAACCTTTGTTCTCCGTGGCACCGAGGTTCAAGTAAGGCCACTGGGGCACACCCGCAAACTGCGGAGCCATTCCCTGAGTCTTCAGGATCTTCGAACGCTTTTCGATAAAGTAATCGAAAGTGATCGACCAATCGCTCCACAACTGGAGATCGATACCGTAGTTCTGTTTCTTGGAAACCTCCCACTGCAGGTTGTAGTTACCCGGACGATTCTCATTGATCGTACCGTAACCGCCGACGGCAACGCCGCCACTTGAAGAATAAGTATGATTGCTCAAATAAAGGAAACGGTTGTTTCCGATCTTATCGCTACCTACTTTACCATAAGAAGCTCTCAACTTCAAATTGGTGATGACTTTATTGCCTTTCAGGAAATTTTCATTGGAAACAACCCAACCCACTGCGAAAGAGGGGAAGAAACCGAACCGGTTTTTCGGAGAGAACTGCTCGGAACCGTTGTAACCCATATTGGCGTCTAACAGATAACGGTTATCGAAGCCGTAAGTAACGCGGGCAGCCATACCCATCATATTATAAGGCATGTTAAGCGGAGCGCCGTTGGTTTCCCAAAAATCACGCTGTACCAAAATCATGGCGCCTACGTCGTGCTTGCCAAAAGTTCTGCTATAATTCAACGATCCCTGCAGGTTGACCGTATAATTGGTATAACCGCTCTTGCTCAGGCTCAACGTACCGTTCAATTCGCGGTCGGCCGCAAAATAGATCTGGTCGTTATCTTCATCAACCGAAGTTGCGAAAGACATTTCCGTAATGTCGCCGCCCAGAATCGTATTGGCTACGGCATCGAACGAAGCCATACCTTTCAAAGACAAACCTTTGGTGATAAAGGTCATATTCCACTCGCCTCCGATAGACGCATTCAGGTTCGTTCTGGTTTCATCCCGGTAACCTTTACGGTTTACGGATTCGAAAGGCGAACGGTCGGTTTCGACCGGACGGATCACTTTATCCGGAATTACATCGTAGCCCAGAGACGCATCGGGAGTGGTAGGACCTACGGTCATCGGCTTCATACCTACCGTACAGTGGATAAGGTCACGGATCATCCATTTATTGTCTCCGCCGTAAGTCGTAGTACCGGGCATGCCCACTTTTTCAATGTAGCTACCCAAATTCAGGAAAGCCTTGAAGTTCTTCGTGATGTTATAGTCCAAGTTCGAACGGAAGCTGTAACGGGTCATCCTTGCCTGAGGATCGTAGCCGAGCTTGCTTTTCGGTTCCGTATGCAAGTTACCACCCTGATGCAAATAGCTGGCATTTACAAAATATTGCAGCTTTTCGGTACCGCCGCTGATATTGATGTTCACACGACTCTGAGGCGACCATTTTTTGAAAATTTCACGATACCAGTCGTGGTTAGGATACATATAATGCCTTCTGGCCGCTTTCAATGCATAATCCGGATCGTTCGGATCCAGCCCCATCAACGGATTCAACGAACGGGAAATCATCTTTCCGGAATATTCTTCGTTCATACCGTCGTTCCGGTTCGCTTCGTTACGCAAAGTCATAAATTCCCACGAATCAACCCTTTCCGGCTCGCGCGTGAACGCCTGGAAACTCTGGTCGAAAGAGATATCCAACTTGGTCTGTCCCACTTCGCCACGCTTGGTCGTGATCAGGATCACACCGTTCGCGCCACGCACACCGTATACGGCGGTAGCCGCGGCGTCCTTCAGCACGGAAACCGTAGCGACCTCGTTTGCATCCAACGTCCGGATATTGTCACGAGGCACACCGTCGATCAGGATCAGCGGTCTCGTACCGTTCGTAGTGGAAACCCCACGCAGATACAGGTCGGCATCGTCGAAACCCGGCTGAGAACCGCCGGACTGCAACGAGGTCAGACCGGCCAGACGTCCGGCCAATGCGTTGGCCAAGTTCGGCGAAGAACTCTGACGGAGTTCCTTGCTGTTAACCGACGACACGGCGGCAACCACGGAAACTTTCTTCTGCGTACCGTAACCGACAACGACTTGCTCTTCGAGCTGCTGAGCATCGCTTTCCATCTTCACGTTGATCGTGGTACGAGTGCCAACTTTCACTTTCACTGTCTTATAGCCCAGATAGTTGAATGTCAACTCGGCTCCTGAGGGAACTTTGATCGTAAACTTACCGTTCACGTCGGTCACCACGCCGTTCGACGGACTCGAAGTAACCGTCACACCGATCAGGGGAGTGCCATCCTGATCCTGAACGGTACCTGAAACAGTCTGAGTTCCAGCCTGCATAGACTCCGAAACTTCAGATAGGCTCCCATTGCCAGAGAAAGCCGCGTATGGAACTGCCGACAACAAAACAACCAGGCTCAGCACCTTCGCACTGACCAGATTGCGTCCTGTTGCCTTCATCCATGTCTTGAAGTAAAGTAATGTTTTGTTCATAGATAAAAATTTAGGTTTAATTTTCTTGTTTTACCAAATTTTCCCCGCGTATTTTTATAGAAAATTCCGATAGCACGAAATTCTACAAATATTAGCTAATAATAGACTCATTTGTTTCAATTTTTTTCAAAAACTGTTCATTCTTGTACCCATGCGGGCTATATTCATTTAAATTCTGGTCAAAAGCATAATTCATAAAACCCTTATTAACAACAATATATAAAAGGATAAAATGTTTTTTGAAACAAAAACGAAAAAATTATCAAAGAATGATTATTTTTGTGCTATCAAGAATATGAAATTGCCGAAACCTTCAACGATGAATTGCAGATACATTTTATTATTTACGTCCGTTTTTGCTTTTCTAACGTCAAAAACGGATGTAAAAGCCCAACAAAATTTTCATTTTTCACCCCGGATCTCAAACCTTCAGATACGGGATATCTGTCAGGATTCCTTGGGGTATCTCTGGATTGCGACGGCCCGCGGTGTAGACCGGTACAACGGCTATGAATACGCGCAATTATTCCGGGACGAATCGGCTCCCGAAACGTCTATCCAATCCAGCCGGATCAACAGGTTGCATTTGGACAAAACGGGAAATCTATGGATAGCGACATCCAGGGGATTAAGTAAATACGATCTAACCATCGACAAAATAACACCCTATACCATCAGTAACGGACAAGACGAATACTTCGTAACCGATCTCGCCGAAGATTCCACCGGTAATTTATGGATCGCGACTTACAGCAACGGAATTCTCAAAATGAACCGTACGACGGACATTTTGTCTCCGATGCCCCTTCCGTTCGGCAACCGGGCTTCCCAACGGGCGCATACCCTGTTTATAGACGATTTACAGAATCTATGGATCGGATACTCTACCGGATCAGCGCTCGGCAGATACAACATCGACGACCAGACGGCAGAATTGTACACGCTCCCGGATTATATCGAAATCAACTGCCTGTCCAAATTCGGCGATTCACAGATATGGATAGGAACCGACCAGGGAATACTCGCTTACAGTATCAAAGGAAGGAAACTGACCTCCGTTCCGCCATCCATACGGAAACACCCAGAGCTATCTGCCGCAAAAATAAACAGCATTAAACTGATAGACAAAAATAATTACCTCATCACCTCAACGCATTGTGCATATAAATATTGCATCAGTACAGGCGAAATAGCCGTCATCCCGGTAAAAAGCGAAAAAAACGATCAAAACAACGACATCACCTGTGCGTTGAAAGACAAGCAGGGAAATCTATGGCTCGGGACTTTCGAACAGGGCATCGTCAAAGTCAACGCCGCGGAAAATACGTTCAACCATCCGGAAATATCTTCGGTCACACTGAACGGGAAATCGGTAACCGTCGTTTGCGAAGACAAAAGGTTCGGCCGGATCTGGTTCGGCTCCAAATACGACGGACTCTATTGCTATTCGAAAAACGGTTCCGTAAAAAATCTCACAAAGAACAACCATCCTGCATTGGCTTCAATCCGCAACAACTCAATACGGGCCCTGTTTTGCGACTCTCAAAACAGGATATGGATCAGTACGGGACGTAACCTGATCGTGGGACAGCTCAACGCGTCCGGATTTTCGGAAATTACGACGCTGCAAAATTTCGGGCCGATCACGGCGATCGGACAGGATCTGTCGGGCAATATCTGGGCGGGGGGATTCTCCGGACTTTATTTTTTCGGTCAAAATGTGACGGCCGAGCCTTCGCAGGTCGTAAAAAATGTGACGGTCACCACGATCCAGCCCTATAAAGCCGATCAGATCGTTTACGCCGCCTACGGGCAGAATGTTTTCACGATCGATCACCGCGATTTCGAACCGGAACCGTTGATCCCGGAGGGTCAGTTCGCCAACATGCACGCGCTGAACGCATGTACCGATATCCGCCGATCCGAAAACGGCTCCCTGTGGATCGGAAGCTACAACAAAGGGCTGCTCGAATACGATCCGAAAACACGGAGAATCACAAAGTACACCTACACGGAGGGACTTCCGAGCAACGACATCCTGGCCCTGACCGAAGACGGAAACGGACGTATCTGGCTCGCCACCTCCAACGGGCTGTCTCGGTTCGATCCCAAAACGAAACGGTTCCGTAATTTCAACGAAACCGACGGACTGAACAACACCCAGTTTTTCGAACGAGCGATGCTGACCGCATCCGACGGGCTGATCTACATCGGTGGAAATTTGGGAACCGACTGCTTCAATCCGAACGACGTCAAGCAAAACGGATACCATCCGTCCGTCGTATTGGAAGACATTAAGATTCAGAATCGGAGCGTCACTCCGGGCGGCAAGCACGCTCCGATCGGCAAAAGCATCGCTTACGAGCGGAAGATCACGTTGAACCACCGGCAAAATTCATTCAGTATCGACTACGCAGGCATCGACTACAATTACTCGGACAAACTTCGTTATGCGTATAAACTGGACGGTCTCGATAAAGACTGGGTAGAGGCGGGAAACAACAAGCGGGCCTCCTATGCAAACGTTCCGCCGGGAGAGTACCGGTTCAAACTCAAAGTGCAGAACGGGGACGGGGAATGGAGTCCGGAAACCGGGATCGATATCCGGATAAAAGCTTCCCCATGGCTGACGGGCTGGGCCTACGCCCTATATATCCTGCTGGTTCTGGCCTTCATTATCACGGTCACCAAGCTGTATTTCAGGACGAAATACAATAAAAAAGCGCTCGCCCTCTCCGAAAAACAGCGACTCCACGAACAGGAGATCAACCAGCAGAAAATCGACTTTTACGGAAACATCTCCCACGAATTACGGACTCCGTTGACCCTGATCAACGGAAACATCGAACTGCTGGCGCATGGCGCGCTGAACGAAGACAACGAGCATAAACTGATAACAACTCTGTCCTACAACTCCAACCGGCTGCTGCGACTGGTCAACCAATTGCTGGATTTCAGCCGGATGGGTAACGAAACGATCCCGTTGCACGTCATGCAAACGGATATCGTGCCGCTCATCCGGAATGTGGCCGGCTCGTTCCGTTTCAGCGCCCATACCAAAGAGATCGATTATTCGCTGCACCTGACGGAAGACTCCCTGCAAATCTACACGGACGAAGACGTGCTCGAAAAAATACTGACCAACCTCGTTTCGAACGCGGTAAAATACACTCCCCGGCAAGGTCGTATTTCGATCGACTTTCGGAAAATCGACCGGAACACTGCGGTCGACCGGTATCCCGAATTTGACGCCCCCGGTTCCGAATGTCTGGAGTTTCGAGTCGTGAACTCCTGCAAAACAATCGATCCGCAGCAATTGGAACACATCTTCGACCGGTTCAGGCGGTTGGAAAATACGGAAAGTACGGAAGAGACTCCGGGAAGCGGCATCGGCCTCCACTACACCAAAATGCTCGTCTGCCGACAGAAAGGATCGATAAAAGCCGTCTTCTCCGAAACGGAAGGTCTGGTTATGAGTTTCGTGATCCCAATCGGTAGAGAGGCGTTCCCGGCCGACGAAATTTTCGAACAGCAGACGCCCGGAAACCTTCCTGAAAATACAAAATTCGACGGAGCGGATTTCGACACGCCCGTCGTTCAAACGCCCTCGCCCCCCAAAGGACGCACGATACTGATCGTGGAGGACGACCCGCAGATTCACACGCTGCTGCACGAAATTCTGCACATCGAATACGATCTACTGCACGCCTATAACGGAACGGAAGGCGTCCAGATGGCCAGGGAACAGATGCCGGAAATGATCATCAGCGACATCCGGATGCCCGAAATGGACGGGATCGCCCTGTGTAAAACCATTAAAAACGATCCGCAACTCAGCCATACCATTTTCATCCTGCTGACGGCCAAGAACCGGATCGAAGAGCGGATCGAAGGATACAACTGCGGCGCCGACGCCTATATTAGCAAACCGTTCCGCGCCGACCACCTGATTTCGGTCATCCACAGCCAAACGAACAACAGGGACCGGCTGAAAGCCTATTTCAGCGACAAAGGTCTGCACGCCGAGCAGGAGGAACCTTTCGGGGACAACGACCGGATACCGGGAAACCTGCCGGAAATCGACCAACGTTTCATGGAAAAGTTGCATTCGTTCATCGACAAAAGCATCGAAAATCCGGATATCAACATCAACGTGATCGCCGTCGAATTGGGTTTCAGCCGAACCAGTTTTTACCGCAAAATGAAGAGCCTAACCGGCCTGGCTCCGAACGATTACGTACGGAATTTCAAAATGAAAAAAGCGGCCAAACTAATCCTCGAAGGGAATCTGAGCATCGCCGAAATTTCCGACCAGACCGGATTCGGCACACAGTCCCATTTCTCGACCGCATTCAAAAAATATTTCGGGGTGAGTCCGAAAGACTACAAAGAGAAATGGAAGGAAGAGCACAAACGATCCCATGCGAAATAATTTGCAAATAAAACGCATAAACCGCCGGGAAAGTCTGAAAAATTTGTTTACTTTGTCTTTATTGAGGTATTTGTAGCTCAAAACATACGTAACAGGACGATTTTTGCCTGCAAACGCAGACCGTTTTCAGGCAGAAAATGTTGTGTTTGCAACAAAAACCAAACCGATCGGGTGTCCAAACGACTGATTATGAAAACCTATCTGCTTTGTGTCACGCTATGCGCGGGAATCTGTCTCGCACTTGCCGGCAACACGGCGGCCCAATCCGTAAACAGCGATTTCTGGGCGGCGACTGATGCGCTCGGACGCAAAGTTCGGGAATACGGGGAAACCGGGGAACGCAAAAAAGATAAGTTCGTCGCCATGTTCTACTGGACGTGGCACATCTACGACATGCCCCCGGGCAGCCAGGTCAACAACACGACCGAGATACTCCGCGAACACCCGGAAGCGATCCGCTCGTTCGACGATCCGGCCTGGAATAATCCGGGCCGGTACTACTGGGAGCAACCCCTTTTCGGATACTATAAAACGACCGACCCGTGGGTGTTGCGTAAACATGCCGAGATGCTGGCCGACGCCGGGATCGACGTCGTTTTTTTCGACTGTACGAACCTGACACTGACCTGGAAAGAATCCTACGACGTACTGATGGAGGTATGGTCCGAAGCGCTAAAAGACGGCGTCAAAGCCCCGAAGATCGCATTCATGCTGCCGTTCGGTTCGCCGGAATACGGCGGCCCGCAGTTGCACATGCTCTACGAAGACATCTATAAACCGGGACGGCACCGGGAACTATGGTTCGTCTGGAAAGGAAAGCCGTGCATCATGGCACGGCCGGAAGACCTCGGCGATGCGCCTGAAGACCGTGAAATCGCCGATTTCTTCACCTTCCGTCCCGGACAGCCCGACTATGTGAACGGCCCGCAGCGAAAAGATAACTGGGGATGGCTGGAGCTCTACCCGCAGAACGGATATGCGCCGCTACCGGAAGGAGGTTACGAAGAAGTGCCCGTCGGAGTGGCCCAAAACGCCTGTTTCGCCAGCGGAGGCCGTTTTTGCTCTTTCAACGAGCCGGAAACTTTCGGGCGGAATTTCAGTATGCTGAAAGGATTCGACCCGCGCGTGGACGGCTATCTGTACGGATGGAATTTCCAGGAGCAGTGGAACCGCGCGCTTGAGCTCGACCCGGAACTGGTGTTCGTCACCGGATGGAACGAATACATCGCCGGCCGGGTCGCCGATTGGCCGCCCCACAGGCCTTATTATATGGGATTCCCCGATCAGTACGACTGGAATTGCAGCCGCGATATCGAGCCGAACGCCGGATGGGGCGACAAAGGAGACGTATATTACCTGCAACTGGTCGACAACGTCCGAAAATTCAAAGGAATGTACAGGCAGGAAAAAGCTTCCGCCCCAAAAACGATCCGGATCGGCCGGGCCGACGGATGGGACGACGTGGCTCCCTACTTCGCATCGTACAAAGGCAATACGATGCACCGGCGGCACAAAGGATACGGAGGAAACGTTTATGAAAATAATTCGGGCCGCAACGACATCGTCGGCGCAAAAGTGGCACGCGACGCCGACAACGTCTACTTCTACGTCGAAACCGCCGACAAACTGACCCCGGCGACCGACCGCAACTGGATGCTGCTGCTGATCGACGTCGACCGCGACAAAGCGACCGGATGGAACGGATACGACCTGATCGTCAACCGCACCAGCCCGCACGGTAAAAAAGCCGTGATCGAAAAGAACGTCGGCGGACGATGGGAATGGGAAGCCGTCGGCGAGAGCAAGTTCGCCGTCAACGGCAACAAGCTCGAACTGGCTATCGCAAAACAACTGATGAACCTCACGGGCGACGACGTCGATATCGAGTTCAAATGGAACGACAACATGCAGGAAAACGGCAACATCATGGACTTCTACGTCAACGGAGACACCGCGCCCGGAGGACGGTTCAACTATGTTTATACCACGAAATAACCCATTCAAAATCTAACCCTAATAAAATCCAACAAACCATGAAAAACCTAACTTGCCTCGGACTTCTTCTCGGAATATGCTGCCTATGGGCGGCCGGCGCGCCGGCGCAAACCGTCAACAGCGACTCGTGGGCGGCGACCGACGCGCTCGGACGCAAGGTGCGCGAATACAAGGAAACCGGCGACAAGAAAAAAGACAAACTCGTAGCGATGTTCTATTGGACGTGGCATACCGACTTCGTCGCGGACGGAGACGGAAAACCGGTACAGAATATTACCGAAACGCTCCGGAAATACCCTGAAGCGGCTTTCGACTACAACCACCCGGCCTGGAAGCACGGAACCTGTTTCTGGGAACAGCCCCTCTTCGGCTACTACCGGACGACCGATCCGTGGGTGCTGCGCAAACACGCCGAAATGCTGGCCGACGCAGGAATCGACGTCGTATTTTTCGACTGTACGAACGGTTCCTACACCTGGAAATCGTCCTACGATGCGCTGATGAAAGTCTGGGATCAAGCCCAGAAGGACGGCGTGAACGTGCCGAAAATCGCTTTCATGCTGCCGTTCGCCCCGCTTCCCGCTTCGCAGGTATCTATCCGGCAGTTATACAACGATATTTATAAGCGGAAACGCTACGAAAACCTGTGGTTCGTGTGGCAAGGAAAACCCTGTATCATGGCTTATCCCGAATCGTTGTTGGACACTCCCTCGGATCGTGAAATCGCCGAATTTTTCACGTTCCGGCCCGGACAACCCGACTACGTGGACGGCCCGAGCCGCAACGACCAGTGGGGATGGCTCGAAAACTATCCGCAGCACGGTTACGTGAAGGGCCCCGACGGCAAATTCGAACTGGTTACCGTCGGAGTCGCGCAAAACGCTACCGCCGAGAACGGAGGACACGCTTACGCGTTCAACGCGCCCAAAGCCTTCGGCCGCAGTTTTTCGATGCAAAAAGGATTCGACCCGCGCGTGGACGGTTACCTGTACGGATGGAATTTCCAGGAACAGTGGAGCCGCGCTTTCGAACTCGACCCGCAGATCGTATTCGTTACCGGATGGAACGAATTCACTGCCGGGCAACACGAGAACTGGCCGCCCACCAAGCCCCATAAACCGTTCGCATTCCCCGACCAGTACGACTGGAATTGCAGCCGCGACATCGAGCCGAACGCCGGATGGGGCGATAAGGGCGACGTATACTATATGCAACTGATCGACAACGTCCGCAAATTCAAAGGCATGACGCCTCCCGAGAAAGCTTCGGCTCCCAAGACGATCGAGATCGGCAAAGCGGGCGAGTGGGACGACGTGGCGCCCTATTTCGCTTCTTACAAAGGAAATACGATGCACCGGAACCACAAAGGACACGACGACACGCACTATACGAACAACACCGGCCGCAACGACATTGTCGGAGCGAAAGTAGCCCGCGACAAAGACAACCTTTATTTCTACGTCGAAACAGCCGACAAACTGACCCCGTCGACCGCCCGCAACTGGATGATGCTGCTGATCGACGTCGACCGCGACAAAGCGACCGGATGGAACGGGTACGACCTGATCGTCAACCGAGTCAGTCCGCACGACGGCCTGGTCGTGATCGAGAAGAACGTCGGGAACCGTTGGGAGTGGGAGAAAGCCGGGGAAAGCCGGTTCGCCGTCAACGGCAACAGTCTCGAATTCGCCGTAACGAAGGCCCTGATGGGACTCTCCGGAAACGGGGTAGACATCGAATTCAAATGGAACGACAACATGCAGGAAAACGGCAATATTATGGACTTCTACGTCAACGGCGACACCGCGCCCGGAGGACGGTTCAACTACGTATATACCGCGAAATAAATCCTTGTCCGCAAAACGCCCGCCCCTATGAAAACCTCAATCGAAATCGGTCTGTCGTTCGGAATGCTCCTGCTGCTGGCAACGGCGGCGGGACAAACCGTCAACAGCGACTCGTGGGCCGCGACCGATGCGCTCGGACGCAAAGTCTGCGAATACGGGGAAGCCGGCGACCGGAAAAAGGATAAGTTCGTCGCCATGTTTTACTGGACATGGCATCAAATGGGAATAGACACGGCTTACCAGGTAAAAAACATCACTGAAATCATCCGGCGATACCCCGAAGCGATGAAAGACTACAACCATCCGGCTTGGGGAACCTCCAAACCAGGCCTATACTACTGGGAACAGCCTTTGTTGGGTTATTATAAAACGACCGACCCGTGGGTGTTGCGCAAGCATGCCGAGATGCTGGCCGACGCAGGTGTTGATGCGGTATTTTTCGATTGCACGAACGGCAGCCAAACTTGGCGGGAATCGTACGAAGCGCTGATGAAAACCTGGGATCAGGCGCAGAAAGACGGCGTAAAAGTGCCGAAGATCGCTTTCATGCTGCCGTTCGCCCCGGTTCAGCATTCGCTGGTCTCGCTCAGACAACTATACGAAGAAGTCTACGAACCGGAATTTTACAAAAATCTTTGGTTCATGTGGGAAGGCAAGCCCTGCATCATGGCTTATCCGGACAACCTGACCGACTCGCCGAAAGATAAAGCCATCGCCGTTTTTTTTACTTTCCGGCCTCCTCAAGCCGGATATTACACAGACGGGCCTATCGCAACACGATATGACGAATGGTCATGGCTGCAAATCTACCCTCAACACGGTTTTGCAAAAAAGGCTGACGGAACATTCGAACAAATATCCGTCGGAGTCGCACAAAACACCTCTCCTGACAAAAAAGGACGTTGCGGCGCATTTAACGTGAAAGACGCTTACGGGCGGAATTTCAGCGTGCTGAAAGGATTCGACCCGCGCGTGGACGGATATCTGTACGGATGGAATTTCCAGGAGCAGTGGAACCGCGCGCTTGAGCTCGACCCGGAACTGGTGTTCGTCACCGGATGGAACGAATACATCGCCGGTATGCACACACCGGCAGACGGATGGAACGGTTTTCCGTTCTCTTTTGTCGACCAGTACAACTGGAATTGCAGCCGCGACATCGAGCCGAACGCCGGATGGGGCGACAAAGGAGACGTATATTACCTGCAATTGGTCGACAACGTCCGGAAATTCAAAGGGATGACCCCGCCCGAAAAGGCTTCGGCCCCCAAGACGGTCAAGATCGGCAAGGCGGACGGATGGGACGACGTGGCCCCTTACTTCGCATCGTACAAAGGCAACACCATGCACCGCGACCACCGGGGCTGTTACAACCGATACTACGTCAACAACACCGGCCGCAACGACATCGTCGGAGCGAAAGTGGCCCGCGACGCCGACAACGTCTATTTCTACGTCGAAACCGCCGACAAGCTGACCCCGGCGACCGACCGCAACTGGATGATGCTGTTGATCGACGCCGACCGCGACAAAGCGACCGGATGGAACGGATACGACCTGATCGTCAACCGCACCAGCCCGCACGGTAAAAAAGCCGTGATCGAAAAGAACGTCGGCGGACGATGGGAATGGGAAGCCGTCGGCGAGAGCAAGTTCGCCGTCAACGGCAACAAGCTCGAACTGGCTATCGCAAAACAACTGATGAACCTCACGGGCGACGACGTCGATATCGAGTTCAAATGGAACGACAACATGCAGGAAAACGGCAACATCATGGACTTCTACGTCAACGGAGACACCGCGCCGGGCGGACGGTTCAACTACGTTTATTCCACAAAACCGAAGTAAGCAAAACATTGATAATACAGGATCGACACAGACAAAACAATCACCATCAAAACCTAATTTTAATAAAACTTACAAGTAATGAAATTCTTAACCAAATTTACTGTGGCGCTCGGAACGGTCTGCCTGATCGGCGGAAGCGCCTTTGGACAAACAGTCAACAGCGATTCGTGGGCGGCTACCGACGCGCTCGGACGCAAAGTCCGCGAATACAAGGATGCCGGCGACAAGAAAAAGGACAAGTTCATCGCTATGTTCTACTGGACATGGCATCAAGGCAATGACGACACCACTTATCAGGTGAAGAATATCTCCGAAATCGTCCGCAAATACCCCGAAGCGATGAAGGATTACAACCATCCGGCGTGGGGCGACAAACGTCCGGGCTTTTTCTTCTGGGAACAGCCGTTGCTGGGTTACTACAAAACGACCGACCCCTGGGTATTGCGCAAACACGCCGAAATGCTGGCCGACGCAGGCGTGGACGCCGTATTCTTCGATTGCACGAACGGCAGTCTTACCTGGGAGGATTCGTACGAAGCGTTAATGAAAACCTGGGATCAGGCGCAGAAGGACGGCGTAAACGTGCCGAAGATCGCTTTCATGCTGCCGTTCGGCCCGGCTCCGCACTCGCTGGTATCGCTGCGCCAACTCTACAAAGACGTTTACAAACCGGGGCGTTACGAAAACCTGTGGTTCGTGTGGAAAGGCAAGCCCTGTATCATGGCTTATCCGGACAACCTGACCGATTCGCCCGAAGACAAGGCGATCCGCGACTTCTTCACGTTCCGGCCCGGACAGCCCGACTACGTGGACGGCCCGTTCCCGACGCGCAAAGACCAGTGGAGCTGGCTTGAAATCTATCCGCAGCACGGCTACATAAAAGGGCCCGACGGCGGATTCGAACAAGTTTCGGTCGGCGTGGCCCAGAACACCTCTCCCGACCGCAAAGGACACTGCGGAGCCTTCAACGTGAAAGACGCTTACGGACGGAATTTCAGCGTACTGAAAGGATTCGACCCGCGCGTGGACGGATACCTGTACGGCTATAACTTCCAAGAACAGTGGAGCCGGGCGTTCGAACTCGACCCGGAACTGGTATTCGTCACCGGATGGAACGAATTCATCGCCGGACAATGGCTGCCCGAACACAGTTGGAACGGCTTCCCGTTCTCGTTCGTCGACCAATACAACTGGAACTGCAGCCGCGATATCGAACCGAACGCCGGATGGGGCGACAAAGGAGACGTATATTACCTGCAACTGGTCGACAACGTCCGAAAATTCAAGGGAATGAACGCTCCTGAAAAAGCTTCGGCCCCCAAGACGGTCAAGATCGGCAAGGCCGACGGATGGGACGACGTGGCTCCCTACTTCGCATCGTACAAAGGCAACACCATGCACCGCGACCACCACGGACGGTATGACGAATACTACACCAACAATACCGGCCGCAACGACATCGTCGGAGCGAAAGTGGCACGCGACGCCGACAACGTCTACTTCTACGTCGAAACCGCCGACAAACTGACCCCGGCGACCGACCGCAACTGGATGATGCTGTTTATCGACGTCGACCGCGACAAAACGACCGGATGGAACGGATACGATTTCATCGTCAATCGCACGAGTCCGCACGGTAAAAAAGCCGTGATCGAAAAGAACGTCGGCGGACGATGGGAATGGGAAGCCGTCGGCGAGAGCAAGTTCGCCGTCAACGGCAACAAGCTCGAACTGGCTATCGCAAAACAACTGATGAACCTCACGGGCGACGACGTCGATATCGAGTTCAAATGGAACGACAACATGCAGGAAAACGGCAACATCATGGACTTCTACGTCAACGGAGACACCGCGCCCGGAGGACGGTTCAACTATGTTTATACCACGAAATAAATCATCCGTAAAATTTTATGAAAAAAAATCTTTTTAAACTTTCCGCCTGCGCTTTGGCAGGAGCCGCGCTAGCCGCCTGTTGCGGAACAGGGGCGTCGGGTCCGCAACACGTTTCCCACGAAGCGCTCGCTTCGGGATTCGTAACCCCGCCCGACTCGATCCAAACCAGCGTTTACTGGTATTGGATTTCGAACAACATTTCGAAAGAAGGCGTTATCAAAGACCTCGAGTCGATGAAAAAAGCCGGAATCAACCGCGCGTTCATCGGCAATATCGGCCAGGACGACGTACCCTACGGCAACGTGAAAATGCTCAGCGAAGAGTGGTGGGACATCCTGCACGCCGCGCTGAAAAAAGCGACCGAGCTGGACATCGAAATCGGAATCTTTAACTCTCCGGGCTGGAGTCAGTCCGGCGGCCCGTGGGTAAAGGCCGACCAGGCGATGCGTTATCTCGCTTCGTCGGAAACGCGCGCCAAAGGCCCGCAGAAGTTTAACGCCAAGCTCGTACAGCCGACCGACTCTTTCCAGGACGTACGCGTCATCGCTTACCCGGTGCCGAAAGACGACCAGCTCACGCTGAACGCGTCGAACGGGACGATCACCTCGACGCCAAAAGTGGCCGACCTGACGAAGATCACCGACGGAGACCAGAAAAGCGGAATCGCCATCCCGAAGGGCGGCGAAATTACGATCGACCTGAAAGCCAACGCTCCGTTTACGGCGCGCAGCCTGACCGTAAAACCCACCGAGCACCCGTTGGGCGCACAAGGCGAGTTACAAGTTAAAGAAGGCGACAACTACCGCACGCTGTCGAAATTCGACATCAACCGCACGAATACCGCGCTGAACGTCGGATTCGACCAATTCGCACCGGTGGTCGTATCGATCCCGGCCACGACCGGAACCGATTTCCGGATAATCATCAAAGGCGCCAATGCAGGCAGCGGCCTGGCCGAAGTGGCTCTGGCAGCCGCTCCGCGCGTAGAACGCTTCAGCGAAAAGACGCTGGCGAAGATGCACCCGACTCCGCTGCCGTACTGGAAAGACTATCAGTGGCCGGTACAGCCCGCTGTGGAAGACGCCGCGCTGATGGTAGATCCCGCGAAAGTACAGGACATCTCGCAATACCTGGCTGCCGACGGCACGCTGACATGGGATGTTCCGGAAGGCGAATGGGTAATCCTGCGCATGGGTATGACTCCGACCGGGACGACCAATTCTCCCGCCGCGCCCGAAGCGACCGGTTATGAAACCGACAAAATGAGCCGCGAACACATCGCCAGTCATTTCGATGCTCACATGGGCGAAATCCTACGCCGCATCCCGGCCGAAGACCGCAAGACGTTCAAAGTCGTGGTGCAGGACAGCTACGAAACCGGAGGACAGAACTTCACGGACGGCATGATCGAAGAGTTCAAGACCCGCTACGGTTACGACCCGACCCCCTACTTGCCGGTATACAACGGCATCGTAGTGGGCAGCGAAGAGGCCTCCGACCGTTTCCTGTGGGACGTGCGCCGGATGATCGCCGACAAGGTCGCTTATGATTACGTGGGCGGCCTGCGCGACGTCAGCCATCAACACGGGCTGCATACCTGGCTCGAAAACTACGGTCACTGGGGCTTCCCCGGCGAATTCCTGATGTACGGCGGCCAGTCCGACGAGATCGGCGGCGAGTTCTGGAGCGAAGGCGAACTGGGCGACATCGAAAACCGCGCCGCTTCGTCCTGCGGCCATATCTACGGCAAGACGAAAATCTCGGCCGAATCGAACACCTGCGCCGGCAATTCGTATGCCCGTTACCCGGGCGTGATCAAACAGCGCGGCGACCGTTTCTTCGCCGAAGGCATCAACAACACGCTGCTGCACGTCTACATCACGCAGCCGGACGACCGGCTCCCGGGCGTCAACGCCTGGTTCGGCAACGAATTCAACCGCCACAACACCTGGTTCTCGCAGATCGACAACTACCTCACGTACCTCAAGCGCGCGAACTTCATGCTGCAACAGGGCCTGAACGTAGCCGACGCAGCCTATTTCATCGGCGAAGACGCTCCGAAGATGACCGGTATCGTCGACCCGGCCCTTCCGACCGGCTACCAGTTCGATTACATGAACGCCGAAGTGATCGAAAAGTACATGGACGTGAAAGACGGTAAGATCACGTTGCCGCACGGTACGCAATACCGCATCCTGGTGCTGCCGAAACTCGAAACGATGCGTCCGGAACTGCTGGCCAAGATCAAAGAACTGATCGAGAAAGGCGCCGTCGTGATGGGTCCGGCCCCAAGCCGCTCGCCGAGCCTGCAGAATCAGCCGGCCGCCGACCAGCAGGTGAAAGCGATGGCCGCCGAAATCTGGGGCGACGTGGACGGCGTGAACGTCAAATCGCGCAAACTGGGCAAAGGCATGATCCTAAACGGCATGACGATGGAAGAAGCCTTCGCCACAATCGACTGCATCCCTGACCTCAATATTCCGGAAGGCGCGCCGGTACACTACGGACACCGCACGCTGGACAATGCCGAAATTTATTTCGTAAGCAACCAGAGCGACGAAACGATCGTCGTTACGCCGGAATTCCGCGTAACCGGTATGCAGCCCGAACTGTGGGCCCCGACCACCGGCGTGATACGCAAACTGCCCGCTTACGAGCAGAAACAGGGCGCTACGGCCGTTCCGCTCGAAATGGCTCCGTACGAAAGCATGTTCATCGTATTCAAGGACAAAGCGGGCGCCGCTTCGTCGACCGACGTGGCAGCCAACTTCCCGGTTCCGGCCCAGATCGCCGATCTGAAAGGCCCGTGGACGGTCGATTTCGCCGACAAGGTACGCGGCCCGCAAGAACCGGTCGTATTCGAATCGCTGACCGACTGGTCGACCAACGCCGACGACAAGATCAAATATTACTCCGGTACGGCCACCTATAAGACCAACTTCAAACTGGACAAAGCCCCGACCGACGAGAACATCCTGATCAACCTGAACGACTTCGTGGCCATGGCCCGCGTGAAGGTCAACGGACAGGATGCCGGCGGCGTATGGACGGCTCCGTATGAACTGGACATCACCGACTTTGTCAAAGAAGGCGACAACGAACTGGAAATCGAGGTGGTAAACACTTGGGTGAATCGCCTGATCGGCGACCAAAAACTGCCCGAAGCACAACGCACGACATGGACGCCGTGCAGCCCGTGGACAGCGGATTCCCCGCTGCAAAAGGCAGGTTTGATGGGCCCCGTCGTTATCGAGAGCGTTACCTACGAAAAATAGACGGAACACTGCCGGATAATCGTTTCCGGAATTAAAAACCGGGTCGGACTTCAGTCCGAC